>Ga0247840_10000147_pt1 | contig 142049 bp, 141 predicted proteins | sample LaCruzMarch2015__FD_192404 | JGI IMG/M metagenome (GOLD analysis project Ga0247840, IMG submission 192404) | Freshwater microbial communities from meromictic Lake La Cruz, Castile-La Mancha, Spain - LaCruzMarch2015_17m | ecosystem: Environmental > Aquatic > Freshwater > Lake | place: Spain... | reverse complement strand
AATAGGGCCTTTTTTATTATCCACTATATTTATATCTATAAGCTAATGTTATGGAAATAAATTATAACGATATTAAGGTTATCAAGCGTGGTCAAAGTGGTTTTGGATTCCTCATCGAACAAGACGCTGGTTACATTAGTCCTGATGAGCCTAGAAATTTACCATTCATTAACGAAATGAAAAAACTAGAAACTGGTAAGGTAATTATCGGTGAACCTCTAGTTGTATATGTTATACTACAAAAATACGGTATCTTAAACCGAAATGGTAGGGTTTACCCAGAACACATTCTAAGAAAACAAAATGAACTATATCAAGAATTAATTAAATCTAGAGGTGCTGTAGGTGAATGTGACCACCCAGAAAGTTCAGTTATTTCTATCGATAGAATATCTCACAATATTATTGAAACATGGTGGGAAGGTCATACACTAATGGGTAAGATGGAAATCCTAATGACTCCAGGCTTTATTAATTATGGTATCGTTTCAACCAAGGGTGATGAAGTTGCTAACCTATTAAGAAATAGAATTAAGATAGGTGTTTCATCTAGAGGTGTAGGTTCGCTAAAAGAAGGTAAGAACGGTGAACAAATAGTCCAAGAAGATTTCGAGATAATTTGTTGGGATATAGTTACCGCACCATCAACACCAGATGCATGGATATTTAAAAATGTTGAAGAAGCTAAGCCTTACGTTGAGAGCGTTACCACCACTAAAAATGTTATAAAAGAAAATTTAATCGATGATTTAAATAAATTTTTATTATAATGCAAATTTTTATCATTTTTTTTTTTATATAAATGTCTTTTTTGAAAACTAGATATATTTATTATCAAATAAGATGAATAACTAAATCATATTTATCTACTAAACAAATAAAACACAATGGCAGAGAAAAAAAATATACTTGAGGAAGCATTATTGGATATTAAAAGTATTCAAAATGCTCTTGATGCCAACACGAAAGAAATACTTCGTAGCATTGCTAAAGAAGAAATTGATGGGGTTGTGAAAGAATCATTAGCTAGAGAGGCTTATGAAGAAGAAGGCGTTGATGTTGACATCGAAGATGATGACACAATGACTTCTGAAGAAATAACTAAAGATGACATGTCAATCGATGATATGGGTGATGACTTGGGTGATGAATTAGGCGATATGTCTATGGCATCATCTGATGATGAAGACTCATACGAAAACGGAATGGATGATTTTGAATCATCAGATGAATTGGACATGACAGCTGCATCAGACGATGAAGTTATTGCAATTTACAAAAAATTAAGCGGTGAAGATGAAATCAATATCGTTGGTGATGAAATACGTTTAAACATTTCAGAACCAGGTGAATATATTGTTAAGACATCTGACATTGGTTTGCCAGCATCTGGTCTACCAGCATCTGACGATGACGATATGGAATACGAGATTGAACTTGATGATGAAGAAGAATCAAGTGACTTCGTACCTGTTGATGATATCGAAGGTGATGATGAAGAAATGGGTGATGAAGAGGAAGAAGAAGAAACGCTTGACGAAAAAATTGGTGTTGGTGTAGGTATGAGTGTAGGTACTCACCGTGGCCAAGGACCTAAATCAATCGGTGCTCCTGAAAACCCTAAGTCAAAAATTGACGAAAGTATCGCTACAAAGAAATTACTTACCGAAACAGCAAACAAATATAATACCCTATTAAGTGAAGCTAAAAAATTAAAGGTTGAGAACGAAATGTTCAGAGATGGCTTAAAAGAATTTAGAACCAAGCTTGTAGAAACAGTTATCTTCAATAGCAATCTTACATATGTAACAAGATTGTTTATGGAGCATTCGACTACCAAGGCTGAGAAACAAAACATTATCAAGAGATTTGATACTGGTGTTACTAACCTTAAAGAGTCAAAAAGATTGTACAGAACTATTGCTAGTGAATTGGAAAAAAGAGAAACCGTTCGTGAAGTAGTAGAAAATAAAATAATCAAAGAGGCCAGCACAAGTAATTCAAAACAACTAAACGAATCGACTGCTTATGTTGACCCTTCTACTAAAAGAATCCTTGATTTAATTAGTAGAGTTGAACAAAAATAAAATAACCAAAAAATAAAACTAAACAAATATGTCACATTTATTAACATCTGGACAAGTTGGTAACATCGGATTGAACCACATGAAGGCTATCCGTCAAGAAACCCAAGCAAAATGGGAAAGCTTAGGCTTCCTAGAAGGTCTAAAAGGCCACGTTAAAGAAAACGTTGCACAATTGTATGAGAACCAAGCTTCTCAATTGTTGAGCGAAAGCACAACAGCGACATCATCTGGTTCTTTCGAAACAGTTGTATTCCCAATTGTACGTAGAGTTTTCTCTAAATTATTAGCGAATGATATCGTATCGGTTCAAGCTATGAACATGCCAATTGGTAAATTGTTCTACTTCGTTCCACAAACATCTAGCCGTGTTAACGGTGCTAACCCAGCTGTTGCTGGTAGCAACTACAATGGTGTATCATCAACTGATGCCACTTATGGAACACAATACTCAGCACACACTGGTCTTAACGGTGAGCATGATGGTTCTGCAACTTCTGCTGCTGTTCCAGCTATCGTTTCTACTAACGGTGTTAAGTTGACTCAAATGCAAGCTAAAAACTTGTATGATGCATTCTATGATGATGGTTTGTTCGATAACTCTAAAGGTACTCTTACAATGAAAACCTATGCGATTACTAATGCAAACGCTAACATTTTAAATTCTGACGGTACTTTTACAGTATTGACCCCATCAGCTTCTTTCCCAAGAGCAACTGATGGTTCAGTTAGAACTGTTCTTTTAACAATGTCTGGTTTCAGTGGTGGTGCTGGTACTAATGGCCGTGGAGTATTGACTGGCCCAGACGGTAACAACATGGATACTGAGTCATTCTTGGCTTCATTACAATGTGTTACTACTAATGCTATCTTAGATAGTGATGGTAATAAAATTGTTGTTGGTGGTAGTAAGGTGCCATTCCGTGTAGTTACACAACAATACGGTAAGGCTATCGTTCAAGGTACAAAAACTGGTGCAGCGAATTCTAGTAATGTAATGTATGTTGAGGTTGACTTACGTCACCCAGTTGGTACCACTGCAAGCGGTGTTGCCGTAGCTGGTACTGAAACTTATGATGGTTATGTTGGTGCTTCTGCAACAACTGTATCAGCGATTACAACTACTGCTGGTCTTGTTTTTGGATGGGCTGAATACGCTTCTCTTGAATTGGAAACAGAACTTGGTGAAGTTTCATTTAGACTTGACGAAGTAGTAGTAAGTGTTGAAGAACGTAAATTACGTGCAACATGGTCACCAGAATTGGCTCAAGACGTTAGTGCATTCCACAACATTGATGCTGAAGCTGAATTGACAGCTATGTTGTCAGAACAAGTTGCTGCTGAAATTGACCGTGAAATCCTTAGAGATTTGCGTACAGGTTCTGCATGGCAATTACGTTGGGATTATAACGGTTGGAGAAGAGCTTCTTCTGCTGCAAGTCCTTACACACAAAAAGACTGGAATCAAACTCTTATCACAAGAGTAAACCAAACTAGTGCTCAAATCCACAAGTCAACTCTTCGTGGTGGTGCTAACATTATCGTAGTATCTTCTGAAATTTCAGCGATATTTGATGATTTGGAATACTTCCACGTAAGTGATGCTAACCCTGAGCAAGACCAATACAACATGGGTATTGAGAGAATCGGTACATTAAGCGGACGTTACCAAGTGTACCGTGACCCTTATGCACCAGCATACTCAATCATCATCGGTCACAAAGGTAAATCATTGTTGGATACAGGTTACATCTACGCACCATACGTGCCTTTGCAACTTACACCAACTATGTACAATCCGTTTAACTTTGCCCCAGTTAAGGGTATCATGACACGTTACGCTAAAAAAATGGTAAATAACCGCTTTTACGGAGCTATCCGTGTAGATGGTGTACCAACGTTTAACGTTGCTGAATTGAGATAATTTATTGTAAATCAATAACTTAAAAGCCATACATTTTTGTATGGCTTTTTTGTTTTTAAGCATATTTAAAATATATTTGGATTAAAATTAAACGGATTGAAACTTGACGTTATGGTTTTAATTTGGTATCTTTGTATAAAATAAAAAATATGGCAAAAACAAATCTAACAGAAGAAGATATAAAAAAAATTATTTTATTATATGAAGAAGATAAAGTTAGTATACATAAACTTGGTGAATTATTTAAAGTTGGTAATGATAGGATTAGATTAATTTTAACTGAGCATTCTATAGCGATTAATAAAAAGGGTGGGCAAGTTAAAATTGGTAATAGTCATGATATTGAAAAATCTAACACTAAACTGTATTCAATAAATAATTCCAATAAAAAATTAGTTGCCATTTGTAAAAAAACAAAAATAGAGTTTGATGACCCAAATAATTTATCTGGGACATTAACTAGACATATTTTAAATACCTATGGTGATATTAAAATTCCGTCTAACACTTATCAACGAAAAAAATATGAATTAGTTAATAATAAAAAATGGTTTGAGGTATATTTTGATATTGTTGAAAAGGATAAAGAAATAAATATAGAACACATATTTAAAACCACAATAAAAAATAAAGAAAGAGAAGAGTTATTCCTTGACGAAAAAAATTATGTTGTTTGTAATTTATGTGGAAAAAAAATGAAACTTATATCAAATACACATTTAAAAACTAAACACAATATTAGTAGTAATGACTATAAATTATTATTTCCTAATAATAAATTAATATCTGAATCATCGTCTGTTATTTTTAGAAACAATATAAAAATAACTAATATTAATATGAAACCAAGCTGGACATCAAAGGGTGAAATTGAAATAAAAAAGTTTATTGAAGAATTAGGTTTTAGTGTTGAGAAGAGCAAAAATAGAAAACTATTGAACGGTAAAGAGATAGATTTAATAATACCTAAAATTAAATTAGGTATAGAATATAATGGATTATATTATCACACCGAAAAAATGGGTAAAAACTCTACTTATCATTTAGATAAAACAATGGCTTGTGAGAAAATAGGTATTAAATTAATACATATTTTTGAGGATGAATGGGTTCTTAATAAGGAATTAGTTAAAAATAAATTAAAGCACATATTAAAAATAAATGATGGTATTAAAATAGGTGGTAGAAACGTTAAGGTCAAGATAATTAACGGGAAAGAAAAAGGGTTATTTTTAAAAGAAAACCATATCCAAGGTAATGATAACTCAACAATAAATTATGGGGCTTATTATAATAATGAATTAGTAGGTGTAATGACTTTTTCAAATAAGCGTAACATGACAAAAACTAACGATGGTGAATATGAATTAACTAGATATGCAACAAAGCAAAATTATATTATTAGTGGGTTGGCATCTAAATTCATAAAACAATTTATAAACGATTATTCACCTAAAAATATAATTAGTTTTGCTGATAGGCGTTGGACGCTTGATGTAAATAACAACCTTTACACAAATATTGGGTTTAAACTAGTTGGTTTGGTTAAACCCAATTATTGCTATTATAATTCAAAAGTAGATAAACATAAACGATTTCACAAATTTGGTTTTGGTAAAAACGCTATAAGGAAAAAATACCCTAATATGGATTTTAATAAAACGGAGAAAGAATTGACTAGCGAATTAGGTTATGATAGAATATGGGATTGTGGTTTATTTAAGTACGAATTGATAATGTAAGCGTTTAATAATTATGGGCTGAAGATAATTTATCTAAAGGTTCAACATATTTATTAGTATGAAAGAACATATAAAAAAGCTATTAAGAGAGGGTTTATTAGTTGAATCCAAATTTGAATATCAAATTAGAGATATTGATGGTTCTAATTTATACTATAAAAGAAAGGCTGAAAATAATATGTGGGAATTTATAGATAAAGATGAATTTGATAAAAATTCAAATAAAGATAATATTATTAAGTATAAAAAATGAAAGTTCTTATAAGAAAGCTATTAAGAGAGGGTTTAAATAAGGATACGATGCTATTTTTACGTTGGACTGATTCACCAGAAAATGATATAGAACGTAATTTTAGTGGACATATGCAAGCTTGGTACGATACCTATGAGGAAGCAATGGCTGATTATGAAGAAAGAAAATCTAAAGGTGTGTATTTAGAAAGTGAACCAAAAGAAGACCCTGTTAGTGGAATGTGGAATTCTGACCCAGAGTGGGGTTTAAGTGGTTACGGTTTTAATAATGAAGAAACATTTAATAAAGCCCTAGATGAGATTACTGACATAGCATGGCACCATAAGGATAATAATAGTCAAGATTTGTATTTATTTAGGTCATCTAATTATATCTTAGGAAATGGTTTTGATGGTGAAGATACTTTTAGAGATGCTGATAGATTCTGGTATATAAATGATTCAGTTAGTTTTGATGACATACAACAAATTATAAGCAAATAAAAAAGGAGCATTATGCTCCTTTTTTTTATACATTAACTCAAGTTATTTTATTTACGCTTTGGCCCCACACTGACTGCAAAACCTATCAGTTTTACCGACCTTAGCACCGCAAGATGTGCAATATCTTTTTACATTAATATCCTCAAGGGTATTAATCTTTTGCGATATTGGTAATAGTTTATACGTTACCGTATGGAATGGTAGATAATAGAATGATTTATTAACCGATGTTAATTCTTGATTGGAGTCAGAACCCTTTTCAACTCGTCCAGTTTCAAGTGATTTTGACACCCCTCTAAGTGGTGAGTTATTAGCTGATAAAGCCGAAGTTAAAATCTGACCAGACGAATAACCCCCTAAGGTACTTGTTAGTGTGGTGTTATCATTAGTGTTTGGTCGACCAAACACTGGTTGTGAGGCACAATAAGTATTTGATGTATAAGTATTATATCTTATAATATCAGGATGATAAGTGTAATCAAGTGGTCTAATAACGATTGGTGATTGATAGGTGTTGATATTTTCTCGATAGAATTCTACCTTAATATCACCATTATCTCTAATAGCATCTTTAACTTCTTGTGTATTTGACACATCATACGTATCAAATAAGAACTTTTTGGCTACGTCTAAGTATCTGTCCAAGAAGACTCTCTGACCTGGGTTTAATACCAGACCACCTTGAGATAAAGATTTACCATTAAGTATTATTTTTGCTAAGACTACATCGGTAGTCATGTTTGCCAATTCAATTTGAAATTCTTGGCCTTTTTTCAAGTAGTAAGTTGGTACTTCTACATTCTTGTCGTATAATTTAATACGAGATTTGTTTACAGCAATATTTGCCGTTGGCACATTAGGTGCCATCATTTTTTGTGTCATGTTTATTAACTTTTTAATTTATTGTTATTGTACCAATACCTTTGTTGCGTTAACAACTCTAAACCATTTTATTGGTCGGGACTGATACTTGAGCTAATGTAATGATAAATATACTAATAAAATTAATAATTGTCAAGTAAATCAAAAAAATTATTTAGGACAAATAGTTGATTGAACAGCAGACCACCAAGTATTAGACTCATCAACCATTGAATCACCAGACATACGCTTGGTTTTAATTTCATGACTAATTAATTTATCCGCATCTCGCCAGTTTTTAATTGGTCGCTCGATACGCTTCCACATTGATGGATTTTGCTCTGGTGTACCAATAGCACTAATAATTAAAGCAATACCTTCTTTATATGATGCCACGCTCATTGTATTGCAAGCTGTTTCTAATCCTTTATTTTGAAGTAATCCTTCTCTTAATAGGTTTTTTATTTGCTCTTTCATATTATAAACGTCCTCTTAATTCTACTTGACTAATGATATCAAATTGAAGTACATTTTTAAGTGTTGTAACTTCTTGTCCAGTTGTTGATTGAACATCAATATAATAAGTATTAGGGATTAGACTTTCAGTATCCAATAAGAAATAATAATAATTATTTGCCATTTCAATTGATTCCCAATCAATTACGGTTAATTGACTGGTACCTTCGGTAACATATAAGCGATACTTAAGACCTGAAATATTTTGTGTTTGTTCTACGGTATAGGGTATTCTAGCTGATACGATAACCTTACGTACATCACCACGCTTAATGCGTTCTTTATTTTGTATACCAGAAATGTTAACGGCTACCTTTTGTGGCAGCATGAAGTTATCACCTATACTATAATAACCCATAGAATCCTTTACAACGAAGTTTAAGCTAATATTAGCCCTGTTCACACCATTAATGGTAATACCAGTCCACACGTCTGAATACATCGTCTCTACGTTGCTTGAATTAGTTGGTATGGTTAAATCTATAGAATATACACCAAGCGTTACATGATTTACATTTGAAGAGGTAAAAGCGCTAACCAATACATTATTATAATTATAGATATTTACGCTTGGTTTAGCATCTAGGTTAGTTGGGTTACCAGCTATATTTACATATAGGTAAAGTTTATTTGGCTTATCTAAAAAGAAATTATTTCTATCATCAGTTATATAGTTATCATATATTGTTTCAATAAATGGTTCATAGAACGTTTGAGTGTTATTGGTAAAGAAACCAACATATTGTGGGGTTATAGTATTTAATTCTTCGTAACCTCTATCGAAAGCAATACCTAGACCATTATTGGTATTACCTGTTAATAGGCCATTTACATAGTCGGTAACGTCCATTTCAATATTTTCATTACCCTTATCGAAGTGTTGGGTTGTTACGGTTATGCCAGAAGGACTACCAGAATATACGCCAGTACCACCAGACCAAGAAATACCTGTTTGTGCTTCTACCCAATTTGATGGGCCGTTATAGTATGCTGATTCACCATTTACTAATAATGGTATTTCATAATCATAACCAACACCATTATCCCAAGGTTGTTGTATCTTAAATAAGATAAGGTCAAATGATGATGTTCTACGTTTACCAGCAACTGATGTATTAAGCAATTCAGTATCAAACGAACCAGTATTGGTCATTCTAAGCGTATGTCTTAGCTTAGTTAAGTCAGTATAAGTGCCACCAGTATATAATGCTTTTAATCTTGTTTCATCAAAATGAAACAAAAATCGGCTATATGTTTGTTCACCTATAGAACCACCATAAAATAATTCAGTTACTGGGTTTAGACCAGTATTAACATTTCTATTACTAACGATAGTATTATTCTTATCAAAAAAGGTTCTAATAACCATAATTTCTTTTATATATAAATATCAAAAAAATTAGTTTATTCTAATATTTTTTGATAGCATCGATTGTTCTAATTGGTTTGCTTTAGATTTGAATACAGCTAGCGCTTGTTTATTACCTGATACGGTTAAATCCGTTGCTGGATTACCATTACCATTATGTACGTGTAGAAACAAAGCATCTTTTAACAATAATAAATATTCTAATAGAACATCACCAAATGGTAGTTGATGGGCCGTTTGATTGATTAGGTCTTGTTCTTCATCACTAATTAAATTATCTTGATTAGTTAAATTAAACCGTGGACTACCATCAACATGAGTCAATAAGTTAATCTTATTTGATACAATATTTGTTATTGTACCTTTCTTTTGTTGTGTTTTATCAGAACTCTGTACGGTTATAACATCATTTTTTATTTGAATATATCCTTGAGTTGCGCTATTAAATCTAATTTGATAAGGATTATTAGGCGTTGGCGTTACTGTTTCAAATTTACCAGCTCTTATAATAATTTCGTTATCCTTTTGTGTAATATCGGTATTGTATCTGCCTTGTATCGATACATCTGAAGGATTTGGGAATACACCATTTAACTCAGTTATTTGACTTGGGTTTACGTTAGGTTCAGCTGGACCAAAGGTAAATCCAGCCAGTGCTGAGAACTCATACGGGTCTTTATTTAATAATGGTAGTTGTGAAATGATTGGACCTATATACAATCTATCAGCATGTTGACGATTATTGTTAAATACCATAACAAGCACAACCTCACCAATCTTAGGTTGAACCGATAGGTGCTTGGGTAACAATGGAAAACACCATGGCAAATCCGCTTCTGCGGTACCATCATCACCACCAGTAACGATAGAACCCTTTAGGAACACCTTGATGCGTCCTAAGCCTTTGTTAACCAATGGGCCACCTTCATTTTCTAATGCTTTTACAACACCATACTTTATATTTTGTGTTATACTTGTATTAGCGTATAGGTTACCATTTTCTCTATATGATTTTGATGAACTATTAAGCATTAGTACCTTTTAATCTATTTAATATTATTTGATTTGCACGTTCGAATCTAGCTTCCAATTCAAAAAGCCTATCTAAGTCTTTCAACATAGTTAGCTTTAATGCCTCATGGTCAGCCTCGATTTGTTTTATTTCTAATAAAATGTCATTATTTGATTTTGATTCTAAATCATTCATTGTTTATAAATTTAACGTATAATACCGTCACCGATACCCATTGTTATTGTTACGCCTTGTGATACTACTGGTCCTAATGGACTAGCACCAACGGTAGTTACAGCAATCCCAGGCGGTATAACTACATCTACCTTAGCATCGTTAAGTATTGCGTTGATAATTTCTTGTACCCTGATTAACTCCATAGCTTCTTCTACATTTGGCCCATCTGCAAACACATCACCAACAACTCTACCAGAATTAGATTGCTTGCTAATTATATTGGCCGCTATTGTCTGTGGTGAGAGTCCAGTTCTCAATTTAGCACCTACCATGACTAATGGTGGTGGTAGTGGTTCTACTGGTGTGTCTGGTATCTTAAACGCACTTAATATTACATTTAGCAATCCGTTAACCGATGAAATGTTAAATCCTGAACTTGGTATTGGTTTTTCTTCTGCCATTATAATAAGTTATCAATTAAGTTTTTTATTGTATCTGCTGGTATACCAACAAGACTCTGTAATTGAGCCAATTTAAGTACAGCTTTTTCTTTTTGTTTTCTAGCCATTGCTTTAGCCACTAATACGCTAATTTCTTTTAGAGCAATTGCCAATAATACCTTGATTATTTCCCCACCAATAACCTTCATAATTCGGGTCATTAAATTTTTATTTTTCTTGATAAAATCAACACCATCTGTAAACGTTGCACTTGGCCCATATACTATCTTATAGTTAAGTATAAATACCATAATTACCTTTGGTGATAGAACAATATTCACAACTGATTTGATTAGGGTTTCTATTATTCTTTGAATAAAATTTAATTTACCAGAATTCTTGTCAGTTTCATCTGAAACATTACCTACACTAGACGTAGCCATATTATTAAGGCCAGTTTTAATGACATCCTTCTTTTCTATCGTTGTTTGAACCGCAAGAATATTTTGTGTAAAATTAGTTAGGTCACCAATTGGTACACTAGATGGGATTGTTGTTGAGTTCTTTAGTTCCGTCACACCCTTTTTAAGGTCTGCCGCTGTATTTTGTTGCTTATATGTTTCCTCTTTGGTAAATGAAAATGCTGAATCTGGTAAAGAACCAACATTAACGTTATTAACCATCTTATCAACGATATCGTTTATCTTAACTTCATTCTCAAGTTGTTTCAATGATTTACCAATAAAGCTAGATACTGAACCGTATATGATATCCATTATCTTATTTATAATATTTTCACTATTAAATAATACTAGGCTATCTATAAAGTCATTGTTAAGGTCCGTTAGAGTCTTAGTATCATATGGTAGTGCTGCACTAATAGTTAGGGAATTATTAGGTCTATTAATGGTTCCAACCGCATCAAATCGTATGCTTAGGATATCTTTCCAAGTATATACACGACCCTCATCTTGAATGACACCGTATAAGAATGTATTAAAATCGGTGCTAGCGGTTAATGGTGTTGTAATGTCATTATATATCAACTTACCAGCTACCGAATTTGGGTCAGTACGTAATATATTTGCAAAGTCTACCTTTTTTAATTCAATAACTAGGTTATTTGTAGTTGATGACATAGCTGTTGATTTGACCCATGATGGTAAGCTTGGGTCAACACCACAACTAACAATGGTCTTAAGTTCTAACTTTAGTGCTTTTTTAACCTCACGCTCAACCTTTGGTAAAGAATGGGTTATAATATCAACAACAGCCTCTACCAAGGCTTCAAAACCAATCAACGATTTGATTAAATCCGTTAAGAATGTAATGGCATCACCACTATTATTAATGGATGAAAACGATGAGCTTAAATTAAGCTTTGGCATACCTTGGGTTAGCGTTTTTATCGCAGCGATATTACCAAATACTTTTTTCTTTTTCTCAACTATGCTCATTATTAATCCATATCAAAAGAATCGTCATTATTTTCTTTACCCTTCTTTAACATTTCCCTTAAGGAATTAAAGTCAGAAAGTGAAGGTGCACCTTGATTTCGTTCAGATATAACTGAATCCACATCACCACGATTTTTAATTATATCGCTTTGTAATTTTGCGATTTCTAATTTTATTCGTATCGCAGAATCCTTAACCTTTAATAGGCCAGCCTTTTCTTTGGCAACCTTTGTCAGGTCATCAATATCTGTAGCTATTGCGCTTACCGTTAATTCATTTATCGTGCGTTGAGCATCGTTTATTTGCAAGCAAGCATCATTGTATGTTTCTTGCATTAAACCAGATAGTGAATCATCACTATTGATTTTTATATCTTGTTTTTGTTTACGTGGCATCGATTTGTCTTTATTATAAATATCTTAAACCTACGTTTTATTTGGAATCTATAAAATATGATTCTTTAACAGGTCATAGAGTTGTTTATATCGCTTCATAGCTATCCTAATATCCTTTGTTGATAGGTTGGTATAGTTACGCATCGTTTCCAATACTGAGTTCTTATTATATTTAGAACCGCTATCTTCACCATCAAATATTATTTCCCAATGTTCTAATATTTCAATTAATGCATGACCAACCTTACGTTCATTTTCATTAAGTCTTTTCTTAGCTGGTAAATTTTCATTCTCAAGTTCTTCTTGAATGCCAACGACAACTTTTTTAATGAATTCATCCATTAAAAAATGGTCAGTATCAATAACATAGGTTAGTTCACTACGTTCTGCTAAATCTTCTGAAATATCATCATACGATGCGGTATGTTTTAGGTATTTATCATCCTTGATTAATAAACCTATAATATAACGCTTACAAATTGTACCAAAATACGAATAAGCTTTTTTACCCCGACCACTTTCGAACTTATGTACCTTTGTTGCTAGAAAAGAAACGGTATCACTATGTAATTCCTCAAAACTAATATCCTTTCTATATAACTTGTACTTTCTAATTATTGATTCGACCATTTTATCAAATGGCCCTTTAAGCCATTTATTAAAAATCTGATTCCTTTCTGTTTCGTTTGTTGATTCTAAAAATCTAATAACTGCTTCTTCTTCTTCTGGACCAAAATACATGTCATTTTTTCTTTTGCGTCCTCTTTTAATCATTATACAGTTTCTTGTACTTTTGTTATCACTCTATCTTTAACAAAGAAATATTCTTTTTTAGCTTGAGCCAACCACCATTTTGCATCTAATGGAGATAGAGTATTTTTATAATTAGAAAATAATGAATTAGGTCTTAAGTTAACATGTTTGTAACCAAATTTAGGTATAACCATTGTCTTAAGAGATAAGAACGTCATACGAAGCAAGAATTCATAAATGAATGTTAGCGGTATATTGCTTTTGAAACCGCCAAATTCTTCATATGTTGATTTTTTCATTACAAATCCATCAACGTTAAAGTTTTGGTACATTAACAAAGCGTTATTATCTAAGATACCTAACTCATCTGAAAAGTTTTGCGCCCATACAGCTTCGTTTGTAAAGCCGTTAAATTGATTGTTTTGGTCCACGTCTACAACGATTGGCATAAAGATGGCAACATCTGGATATGCTGTACGATATTCCACAACATTCTTAAGCCATATCTTAGCTAATTCATCATCATATTCCAATAGACTAACCCATTCTGATTTAGCTACCTTAACACCATAATTAAATTGTGTTGCAAAATCTGTAGCACCTTCATTTTCAGCAATTACTACTGATGTAGCTAAATCGCCAAAGTCATAATCTTTAATATATGATGCTGCATCACTTCCCTTCGGAACTACAATAATTAGTTCTGATGGTCTTACTACTTGCTCTTTAACGCTAGTAATTGCATTTGTTAATGTTACCTTTGTTGTTTCATCCAATTCGTGAACTGGAATTATTATTGATATATTAGACATTTTGTATATTTTATTGTATTATTTTTATGCATTTTTTGTTGTTTCTTCAGCAATTTCTACCAATTGTGATGCTAAGCTATCCACAATTTGAGTCATTTCTGATACTCTATTATCAACTAGTGTTTGGTAAACCAACGCAAGCTTTTCTTTTTGCATCTCAGTAGTGTATTGACCCTTAGAGCTTTCTATACTATTAAGTAGGTCACTAGGAATTGAATCCTCAAACCATAGCTTCATATAAGTTGCAATTAATTCTGGAAGATTAATTGTTGTGTTGGTCCAAACGCCATTATTTTTGATAACTGGTTGACCATCACCGTCAGTTCCTTCCATCCATTCTGGAACCATATTAGGTATCTTACCGATTACTGGTGTATTTGATTCCATTGCTTCCAATGGGAATGTGCCGAAGCCAGCTTCGTCATCAACCCATACCGCTAGACAAGATTTGCTTAATTGCTCAGCAAATTGTTTTTTAGGTAAGCCTCTAAGTTCTTTAAATGTAACCCATTTGTAAATTGGATATTCTAAGTAAAATGCCTTAACAATCTTAGCCGCATCATTTTGGTTTCTAGATAGAATTGATACGATAGGTTGCTTAGGCTTGACATTAGGTTTAAAGTAGTCTGCAATCGACACAGGTACGATATGTGTCCTAATTGATGGGAATAGTGTAGTTAGGTATCTAGCTTGCTTTACACTTGTTGTAATAACGTCATAGAAACCGTAGTCCACATTCCATCTTTTACCCAGTGGTAATAATTCCAACAAATAATTGTAGCTTTGTGATAAAACCACTTTCTTACATGGGAAGGCTTTAATCTGGTCCATGATATTAGCAAAGATTTCTGGTATAACAATAATATCAGCTGGGCCAATATTAAGTTCTTGTTTTTCGATTGATGCGTGAGGTAGCATAGCGTATTCCTCACCCAACCATTCTTTAATACCATAACTATTTTCGTCACCGACTAACTTGTAGTCATTTTTCTCATGCAAAATCACAGCCTTATAACCTAATTCGTTTAACATTTTTACATGTTCATAAATATTAGCAATACCAGCTGTTGGATTACCCTTTGTATCTAAGGTAAAGTAATAGATTGTAAAATCCTTATTACCTAGTTTTTCAATTACATTTTTACCTTGTTGTAATTGGTCTTCAAATTGTTTTTTGTTTGATTGCATTGTATTAAAGTTCTTTTTCTTTTAAAATATTATAATGGTATAGGGTATTAAATGCTAATTGATAAGCTAGTGGTTTTTTTGATAAAGCCCTATCTGCACCTAGGTCAGTTTCTTCTTCTTCATAAATCCCATCTAATAAGGTCTCAATCATCATCCGTATAAACTCATATTTTGTTATATCTACTTCTGTAACCTTTGGGGTTTTGGTTTCAATTACATCATAATAATGAACATCACCACCATTATAGTGTTTTGTTTTGGTCTTAGTTGTAACACGGTATTCTTCACCGTTTGGGTTAATCGTTGTAAATTTAGATAATTCATCTAAATCAAGATAGTAGATAATTCCACCGAAATCTATCATATTAGTTAATTTCTTCGTAAGTTGTTGTTATTATTTTTGTTAGGATTTTATCCCTAAGTTCTTCATCATTGATAAAATCTAAGATTGATTCTATCTCGTAGTCAGCATTAGCATCAGTGTTATACGGTGTTTTAACCTTAACACTTATCTTACCATCTGGCTTAGCTGCTAGGCTTTTTGGGTTGGCCGTAATTAATACATCAGTATAATTCCATTCATCTTCATGTTTTTTAACAAATGAAATATTTGATGCACGGCAACCAGTCTTAGACAAGAAAAATAATGTTGCTGGAATGGCTTTATTAACTTCACGACTGACCAATGATATTTGATGGTCACCATCGTCTTCTATATCCATTAAAAATTGATTGAACTCATTCATTAATCCATTATATGTTTGGTCAGCATGACCAAAAATTTCTAATGGTGCCTCTAGATATAGGAAGCTATTTAGTCTATCAATAGACTCAAATTTAAAAGTATCTAATAAGTCAAAACTAGTTACATCGTTTGCTTTAATATCAATTTGACTTATATACTTATCATAGGTATAAATAAATTGACTGATAAAGTCCCTTAATACCTCATTTAGTGATATATTTATTTTCATATTCCAAACTTAATAAAGGAATATGATAAGTAAAGTAAAAGATTGTATTTTATCTAAAAAAATCTAAGCCACGAACAAAAAAAGAATCTTTATTTGATTTTGGGGTATTTTCTACCTTTGGCTTGTTGATTGGTTTAACGTTATCCGACTCATCAAATATATCAATAAAATAACTAGTTAATCTATGTCTAACTATATCGGCATCGCTAAATTCTACAACACCAACACCATCAATGGGTTTAAGTTGAACCCTTTTAGATAATCGCTCTAATGAGCTTTCGTTCTTATTTCGAATATCTATTTGACCGCTATCACCTAATATGATAATCTTGGTATTATCACCAAACCTAGTTAGGAACGTCTTAGCGTTATCATGGCTTATGTTTTGGAACTCATCTACTAGAATTATCGCATTGCTAAATGACCTACCTCTAATGGCCCCAAATACCTCAAATTTAATGTACCCAGCATCGATAAGCTTGGTGGTTAATTCTTCACCTATTAGCTTATAAAATGCATCAAGGTAAGACATCATATGGAATTTCATTTTTTCTACCGCATCACCTGGTAGTGTACCGATGTCTTCATTCTTTAATTGTGTTATTGATTTGACCAACTTTATTTCACGATACGTGTCTGAGTTGTTTTTTAATAATAATAATGCTTCAAAAACGCTGATGTATGTCTTACCAGTACCAGCGGAACCTGTACATACGGTAACATCATTTTCTTTAATCGATAAGGAGAGCTTTTTTTGTGTTTCGTTTTTATGCTTGATATCTAACTTTATCAATGATATAATATCCACATTTTTATCAGTACTTACTTTGGTCCTAGTTCTTTTAGGTGTTTCAGTGGTTGATGTAGTACGCCTAGCGACTGGTTTTTTTTGCATAAATTGTTTAATAATAAATATCGCATTATTTTATAATAGTCATGAGTCTAGTTTGTTAATAGTTTTTTAATTTTAAAATAAATTAAAGTGCTCATTCCAATAGTTATACGTTTTATAGTCATTAGGTGTACCCCAACAAATGTAGTGTTTTACCTCAAAAACTTTAACTTTTAAACCAGCTTTTATATTTTGGTTTAAAACATCATCAACATAAAATTCACCGTTTGTTCTAACATTTTCCATTAGATTAGCGTTAAAACCATCAATAAAATATTTACCCTTTCTAAAAAACATAGTACCAATTATTGCGTGGGTAGTTAATGGGTTATCATATATAAAATTCTTACACGATACATGTTTTATAATTCCTTCGTCATCAACATCTAACCAAGCATACGCATTTGGATTTACTTTACTAGCTTGATTATTTCTAAATGACCAAACAATTACATCAATGCTGTCATCTTCAATTAGTTTTAAATATTCTTTAGTATCATAATATACACCATTATCACAGGCTGAAATCATTATTGGATTTTCTAGGTTAACATTATGTGTTTTTATACCTATATCACATGTACAAGCTTGACCTTCAGTTGTCTCTTTTATTGAGACAATATTAGTGTTTTTGTAGGTATCGATTAGTATGGTATCAATACTAAATTTTTTTATGTGTTCATCTAAACAAATAAAAATACTTTTTTCTGACTTCGGCAAACAATTAACCGCTTGAATAATCATTGGTTTACCCATGACATCTAACATTGGTTTAGGTAGTTCGTAACCATCTTCATTAAACCTACTACCCTTACCAGCCATTGGTAGTATAAGTGTTGTATTTGCTGGATTTTCTATTTTTGGTTGTTCATTTTTAACACTTATGAAATAATCTAACCATGTATTATAGTTTTCCAAATCATATGGTGTACCCCATTGTAACATCTTATCTATTAAAAATGTTGTAACTAGTTTATTATCGTTTATTAATAATTTATAAACTAAACTAATATAATATTCTCCATTAATATTAATATTTTTATCAATTAATTCTTTAAAGTATTTTTTAACAATTTTACCATTTTTAAAGTAGTAAGTACCATTTGACGCACGTTCACTCATTTTATCGTTTGTAAATGGTTTCTTTTCTTGAATATCCAACGCTCGATTACCATCACACTTAACAAAAGCATAATTATCATTACCTAACATATGCGGATGAAATCCAGTGTAACATGGTATTGCGCCATCTGAATTATTTTCTCTAGTTTCCTTTAGGAATTTTTTATAATCCCATTCGGTACCATAATCACAATAGCTAAAAATAATTTCTTTATCATCATCTATTTTATCAAAAATCTGGGTAACAGCATCCACTGGCCCACGTCTATTTGCATTTGGGACTGGATATATTTTACAATTAGGTGAAATACGTTTAAGTATCTCAATCATGTTGGTATCTATTAAGTGTACTTCGTTACATATGAAAATTACATCGTCTGGTCTATCGAATAGATTAACAACGTGCTCTATTATTGGTATACCATCAACTTCAATTAAGGGCTTTGGTACATCGTACCCAGCATCTATAAAACGTTTACCAATTCCAGACATTGGAATTATTAATTGTGGTTTTTTCATTATTAAAAATTTATAAAGGAATTCAAATCATCCAAGGATATTTTGTTATCTATTAAAACACCGTTAATTTCTCTACCGTAAAAATTATATTTGTTATCTAATAATTTAGTAAAATGTGGTATTATTGAACCACCGTAACCACCGTTTAATATTATAAAATTCTTATCATCTGTTTTAACACAATGTTTATGAATATTAACATTGAATGGGGATAAATACGATATTATAATATTTTTAGCATTATTTACAAGATATATTTTATATTCTAAATCATCTCTAATATTATCTAAATTAAAAATATTTTTTTCTTTTAAAATATTAGAAAAATTATTTGTGATATTAAAGGTATCAACAGTTGATGTGTTAGTTGGGTGAACAGTTTTTATTAAACATATATTATCATATGTTGGTTTATCTATTATTTTATTACATATTTTTTTTATGTAATTATCATGTATAAAACTTAATGCGTCATTTTGAATCCAATGATATTGTCTAACGCAGTTAAATTTTTTAAATTTATAATTTTTATGTGGTTCTAAATAAAAATATTCAAGATTAAAATATTCTTTAAGTGAATTAATAGTTTGATTATAATAATAATTATCTGTTTTCAAGACTAATAATTTACATGTCAACCCACTTTTTACATAAGAATATAATAAGTTGTATGTATCGTCTAGATTATGTACTGGTGCGTATGGAAAACAATCAAAAAACTGAAAAACTTCTTCATCAACCATCTCAAATATAGATGAATTTTGTATATTATTGTAAATTTTATTTATTTCATTATGCCCATATGTCCAATTATTATTTACTAATGTGAAATAAGACAACATTTTATGTGTTATATTTATTATTTGATTACCACAAACACCTATTTGATGAACTGTAAAAGATTGTGGTCCTTCTGGTTCAATTCTAAATTTAACATCATTAAATGACTTAACCTCACTTTTAGATTTATAGTCATCATATATTGTTATATTTGGAACCAATGTCAACATTGGTTCTGAGTGTAAATTAAATTCACCATTAAAATATTTATCTAATCGACTTTTAAATATAATATTATCTATTATCATTATTTTTTTGAATTAACACACATTATATTACAAAAAGACCAATGGTCTGAAAAATCATTTATCGGTACTAACCCATCGTCACTTAAATACGAAAAATCAGTAAAACCAAACCCTTTTAAATAATTAATTAACTCAAGCATTGTACAATCAGCATCAGCTGTTCCAGAACCATATTCAAATTGAATATAGTCTACTATTTTTAATTTATCACCAAAACCTTTTAATACTTTTAATTCATATCCTTCAACATCTAATTTAAGAAAACTTATTTTAGTAATGTTATTATTATTCACATATTCATCAGCTCTTTTCACTAAGACATCAATACCAGAATAATAACTAGGTGTTCTACTAAACTTTTCACTCCTATTTATTAATGAACCATGATTATCATAATATTTAAGAGTTTCTTCTATATCACTTAACCCAAAATAATTAAATTTTGGGTTTATATTTTTATTTTCTTTTAATTTTAAATTATCTAAATTACGTTTTAAAGGTTCAAAATAATGAATCTCTATTTTATCATTAAGAAATATTGAATCATCACTAGCACCAACATCGAATATCAATGTACAATTTTGTTTAATTGAGTTGAAGAATCTTCTTTCTCCATTTGTTTCTGGGTTTGTATTATTAAACATATTTATTTTTTATTTTAATTTGTATTTTAATAGTGTTATGTAATCAGTACATACAGCATAAATTATTTTACCATTATAGTTTTTAATATCGTTGGCATTAAGAAGAGGTATTATACACCTATCACATAAATTCATATTTAAATCATGGACCCAAACATATTTATTACTAGTTAAAACAAATGGGTCTGAAGTATGACAAAAGAATTTATAGCCATCCCCTAAGACACTAATTTTAGTGGCTGCTTCTAGATTTTTACAATGAAACCATAATTTATCTTTACGAGATGCAATCCACCTTTCACTAATTTCATAATCTGGTGTGTCATGACCTAGATAAAATTTACCGTTTGTAAAATTTATATCCACTTCAACCTCATATCCAGCAGATATTGCAGTATCAATATATGACGGTGAATTTTCTCTAATCGGATTAGGGCCGATAATATTACCTCTATGTGATATTAATTTCATATTTCTTCTATTCTAAGTGTTTTATCATCAATAAATAAATCATAATAAGGTTTAGTAACATTTAATTCATGATGCTTAGCACCCCATTCATTTAATTGTTTCTTAGTTAAATCATACCAGTTAATTTGTGTTCGGCTACCACGAGCAGTCCAATAAACAATAGTATGACCTTCATCATATAATTTATTTATTTTATCAATATTAACTTGTATTGGTTTTGCATTATTATAATTTCTTGGTTCTGGTGTTTCACAGATTGTTTCATCTATATCAACGTATATTATCCTCATTTTAATAAATCTTGTCTATATTTTTCATTATTATCTTCTAATAATTCTTTAATCGCATCACTACTTAAATAGTTAACCTCCCCTAGTGTCTTAGCTCCAATAAATATCTCAGCGGCTTTATCGCAAATATCGGTTGACATTACACATTCATCTATTGTTTTACCACAAGTAATAATACCATGGTTTTTAAGTAAAATGAGTTTGGGGAAACAATTTTCAGTATTAATGTATAAATCAACTTCTTTCATAATCAAATTAGTTAAGTTTTTTCCTGGATTTGCATACGGTACTAAACATGATTTGGCACCATTGAAAATTACTTGGTCTGGGAATAATCTATTTGACGAGAAAAGGTTACAAACCTCAGTTGATAAAATTTTAACAGTGTTTGTTGGGTGTGTATGTGATACAAAATTAATATCATTAAAACTCAATAAATATTTGTGAAAATTTAACTCCATACTACCTTTCTTTCTTAAGTTGGAGATTTGAACACCATTTAAATTATAATGAACTAAGTCGTTTAAACTTAAATTAGCTAACTTAGAACCACTGGCTTTAATTATTAAACCATCTTCAGTTTTCATTGAAATATTGCCTTCCATACCAACACAGTATTTTGACACTTGTTTGGCTAAAATTAATAATTGCTCCATTAGAATCCTTTCTTAAGCATAAAGGCTGTTGGGGCGACCCAGTTAGTTGATTTAAGGTTGTATTCAATACCCATTTCTTTTAAGAAACGCTCAACACCAGCACTTTCGCTAAATTTATGGTATTCATACTCATCAAAAAGTATATAACCACCAGGAAGTATTCTATCCCAAAGGTATTTTAATGAATAATATGTGGGCCTATCTAAATCAACGTCAATATATAATAAAGATATTCTAAAGCCTAAGTTTTCCTCTAAAAATTTAGGTATCGTATCTTGAACATCTCCTTTAATTAATTTAAATTTATCGGTAGTAATTTTGGTTTTAATTATTTGGTTAGTAACAGCTTCTAGCGTTAAGTCTTTTGAGTCAACTCTATCATAAACAATAGTCATATTGTCTTTATCTAAATCACCATCTTTATTAAGAATTTCCTTAGCCTCAAACGTATCGAAAATATCAAAACCAACAACCTTTTTATTCGAATTTGGGCAGTAAATCTCAATAAATTTCATAAAACTAGCCACCCCAGAACCCTTAAATACACCAATTTCTACTATATCACCTGGTAAATCTTTTATTTTTAAAAAGTATTCAAATCTATGTAAAAGTTTACCAGTTAATTTTATATCCTCCGAAAAAATAAAGTTATTAAACTTGTCATAAGTATTTTGACTAATTTCGTTTAATTTATTTTCGTTGCTTATTTGTTTAAGTTTATCCATAATTTTTATTAAAAAAATAATATTTTTTTATTGATTAGTAAACCCTAATTGAAAAATAAAAAATAATATATAATCATAAAAGGTACCAGTGATAGGTATTTCTACACTACTAAAAAAATTAATATTTTCATAATCTAAAAAAATAAATTTAGTAAATTTGTCATTAAAACTAGTAGTAAATAAGATACTTTTAGTTTTAAGAATTTCTTGTATTTTCTCAGTATTAAAAACATTACTAATTGAGATTTCTAAACTTATTTTTGGATTAGCATCGAGGTCATTAAAGTTAACTTCTTCCACCGTAAAAAATCTTATTATTAAATCAGAGGCATCTTTTTGTGGCTCTATATATTGGATAAAATCAGCTGACCTTTTTTCAATACTTTCTAATACTTTTTCAACTGTATATCCACGTTCTTTAACATCACGGATTATTTTCCATTTTTTTTTCAAATTATCATCGGTATCCATATAGATTTTCAAATCAAATAATTCATGCTTACCGTATAAACTATGTAGGCCACAAACAATTAAATTATTAGCTGGGTTTATTAATTGTTTATCTGTAAATTTACCATTATTATGATTATAATCCACTTGGAATATTTCATTTCCAACTTTAAGGTTAAAAATATCCTCATTCATCTTAGTTATGTAGTTAGCTCTTGGGTTTAAATGCGTTATAGTATCCCAATTCCTATTTGTTCGTTCCCATTTATGGTATCTATCACATTCTAATTTGAATGAATCGGTAAATGTATCTTTTAATAAATTGCTTAGTGTTGATTTTCCAGAACCAGAATCACCACAAATAGCAAAAACATTACATTTAGAGAGTAAAAAACTATATTCAATATCGATTAATTTATAGTTAATATTAAATAGATTAAGATATTTGTATAATAATGTCTCAGAAACCACCCCATGGTTAGCCATTAATTTACTTAAATTTTTATATATATTAAAATAGTTATCCATACTAACTGAATCACCAAAAGCCAATGCATCGCAAAGATATTTATCAGTTGGTTTGGTTAAGCGTATCTTGTCAATCTTACTATCTTTAGGTATAAAAACAACACCTTTAGCAAACTCATAAAAAATATTTTCAGTTTTTATTGAAAGGTCTGGCCTGTATCTAATAACCAAGTCATATTTTTCATCTTTATACTCTTCAGTAAGCTTCTTTAAGCTATTCAATTTATATAACTTACTCCAATGATTTATTAAATTGTTCATTAATTTATCATCAGTGTAGTGTATATTTTTTTCAATAATTGTAGATATAGGATTTAAATCTGAAGTAATACGTTTAATATCTGAATCATCTATTTGATTAAAATATTTATCCTCTGAGTTTTCACTGTTTGTTATATGTAAATACACATCGACATCTTTGTATTTGTCAATAATTTCTTTTTTAATGAAGTTTATATTCTCACTATAACTTCTTAAATATCCAGCTATAAGTAATGCAACTTTCATATTTTTATATTATTAATTGTTTTTATATTATTATCTTTTAAATTAGTTAAAATTAAACTTAAAACACCATCACCAAAAATTTTATTATAATAATAATCATAATTATTCATAACTTCTAGTGTTTTATTGGCAATTTCATCATAATTAACCCAAATGATATAATCACTGTATTTGATAGTTTCTTTTAATGGTACGTCTTCACTAATAATGATAACACCATTTAATAATGCTGGTAATACCCTAAGTTCTTCAAAGGTATGATGATGGTCTGTTTGGTGGACATTTACCAGAATTCTACAACTATCATATAAATCCAATATACATTGACTACTAAAGCAAGACTCGATTGTTTTATTTGGAATATTTAATTTAACCATATCAGCTAAAATATTACCTCTACGTTGACTACCGTTTTTAGAAAAAAGTGTTACAATATCAGTTTTATTTAAGTTAGAAAAATTAATATCATAAAGTATAGGGGCAATATAAATATTTTTGGTGTAGTAATCATTAAATTTTTTATTAGATAAAATATTAAACATATTAGGTAAACTATATTCTATTACAATATCTAACGAATTTAAATAATCATATTTATCAATTCTAACTAAATAATTACCGTCTTTATGTTTTACCTGACCGTATATTCGTTCACCTATAGAGCGACCACCATCTTTAACTAATGTATGTTCACATTGAACATCTATTTTTATTATTTTATTATTATTTCCAAAATTAAAGTTATAATTACCTATTACTAAATTTAAAGCTTTATCTTGTGAGTGTAACCATCCCTTAAATAGATTAACAATATACATATAATACTCGTTTATATGTATATCATGATTAATATTATAACCTATTTTACCTATATTTATATTTTCAATAATCATTTATCTATAGTTCGTTCATTTTTTTGTTGTACAACTTTAATAAAGTATGAATTAATTTCATTCCTTGGTGTGACATTCCAACAATCGTATTTTTTAATTAATTCACCGATATCACCATCAATATCAATTGTTGGGTGACCATCATTTAATTCTAATAAAATTCTGCCTAGATAACGTTCAGAACCCTCACTTTGATGTCTGGTAGTTATTACTATTTTGGTTAAATATTCATATAATTTATTAACAACTTTTTTACTTGTGATGAAACTATTACACCAACAAAGTTTACTCTCGTCTAATTTATTAAACAATCCAATATTTTTTAAAATTGGTTCACAAACGTCCATTTTGGCCCAATCATTTTTCCAACTATTTATTTGACATGCATTTATGTTATGGTCAAATAAATTATTAAAATTGTATTTATTTTTTAATATAAAATTATCTTGTGTGAATACATAATAATCGAATAAATGTATTAAATTATTATCAATCATATATTTTATACCTACCTGATACGCACCTAATTCAAACTTACAATCAATATTATTATCTAATAATACGATGTTGTTATTATTTGGTAAGGTATCAAATATCTCACTTTTAAACGTTGAATTGTTGTCAACAACAACAATAAAGGCGTTATTATACAAATTAAAAATTTGTTCTATATAATATTTTAAATGTGATTCATAACCCCTAAAATATTTGTGCGCTATTATAAATGAAACCCTATAATTCTCTAATGTATCCATTTATTTGAATCTTTTAAATTATAATTATTTACGATGTTAATGTAATCTTCACTAATAGGTACGTATGACTGGTTATACTCCGTTGTAAATGTGTTAGTTAGTCTTAGTAACTTACCACTATGACTTATATGTAAAAATTTAAAAATATCCAAACAAATAAAATAACCGCACTCTATTGCGTTTTTAGAATATAATTTATAAACATCAAAACATTTACAATAATTTTGTACATCTATACCCTCAATTGTTCTATACGTTTTTTCTGAATATGTGTTTAATAATTGTAGTAATGATTTACGCTTCCAGATTGATGGATTGACGTTATATATAAAGTCTTTTGGGTCTTCTTGTTTAACAAGGTAAATACCCTCACCAATTTCATTAGTGTTAATAACGCACCATAAGGCTGGTGAGACATCTTTAGACACTTCTATGACGTTTGATACGTTTAGATTGTGCGATTGCTTTAAATCGACTCTATCAACGTTTTTTGATTTCATAAATTCATAAAAACTTTTTAATATTTCACCATCCACATTTAATACAATATCAATATCGTGAATTAATAAAAAATATTCGTCATCTATTTGGGTTAAACAATCTAATAATCGTTTAGCGTATTGAAAACTATCGTCATAGAAAATAACCCTATTATATTTATTATATAAATTATCTAATGATAAATTATTAGAATTAATAAAAAGGGTCAAATTACCATGACCACTTAAATAATCGGTTTGAATATTTAAAATATCCAAATAAGATGTGTGACTATAAACTATATAATTAATATTTGTCATAAAAATTTTTCTTTAAATTTACCTATATCAAATGTCCATGGGGAATTTAACCCATTATCTAACTTAATACAATCTTTTGTTTTGACTATAATAGTTTGATACTCAGTTTCACTATTCCATCCAGCAATCGAAACATTATTATAAGCTAATTTAACTGAATCATCATAAACATTAATTATTTCCCCAATTATTGAACCGTATTTAACTCGCATAAATGATTTGAAGTCAGTCGTCTCAGTATGTTTAACATCGTCAAATAAAAATAAATTTACATTATTTAATGAAAATGTAAATCGTTCATTTACATTAAAAAATTCTGGTGAAATTATAGCGATTAATTCACATTGTTTCTTTGAAAATAAAACATTACATAGACCACCACCAATTGGGCCTATTATTTTCTCAGCATTTGAGAATAGATGTATTTTTTCTAACATTGTTAGTGACTCTGGAAATACTTCAGTATAATCATTTTTAACTAATAGGTCGACTAATTCATTTTCTATATCAAGCTTACGTCTGTTAGTGTAATTAGTACCCATGTTAGATGTATCGCCATGTATCCAGCTTCGTCTAGAAACGTATATTTTTTTTGGTGTGTTATAATCTAAATTAACTTTAGAAACCATTAAATTATATAAATCATATATTTCTTTTCTAGGTGGAAGATTTGAATCGATTCCGTGAGTGTATGATGAAGAAATATAAACAGTATCATATAAAATATTATTATTAACAAAAATAAAATCCGTTTCACTAATACCTAAAATATTTAATGTGTCACTCACAAATCGATAGAATTGTCGCATGGAGGAATTTGGATAATTAACCAATAACTTTAAGTTTGGTATTGTTTCTTTAAGTTTAAAATATGATATTAAATACGGTAATGTGTCATAAATAAAATGAAAATAGTTATCAGTATTATAAATAAAAAAAAATACTGGTATATCAATTATTTTTTTATACTCTAAATTATTAATATTAAATGTGTTAGATTTACCAACACCTTTTAATGACATTATATTTTCATTAATAGGGTTATATATATTATTGGTATGTTTTGAATAGAATAAAGGGTTCGGGTATATAAGTGATTCCCCAGTTGGGATTACCTTTGATAATTTGTATATGTTAATATCTCTATTATTATTATCAGGTTCTAATAATTTAATATAAATATCGATATCAACTAGATTTATTATTTTCACTATAGTTTAGATTTATTCTCTAGAAAAAATTGTTCGGTTGGGTATTGATGTAAATCTGGCAACTTTTGGTCCATTGGTGTGTCAAACATACCACGATAATTACTTGACATATTTGGACTATATTTAAAGTTATAAATAAAATCCCTATTAAATTTTGAGTATTTACCAATACCAGCCGTAATATGGTCGTGTCTAATATTTGTCACAATATTAATAACCCCAGTTACTGATATATTAATGATAGGTATTCCAATTTTTAATAGTCGATACGTTATATCACCATCTTCCTCACCAAACCCTAATAATCGCTCATCAAAATAGCCAATTCGGTCCATTAAAGTTTTATTAACGATAAAATGAGAAAATGAATTATTAATTTTGGTTAATCCAAGATAAGCGTCTGAATTAATATGATTTTCAACGGTTTGAAATATGTTTGATTCTAATATTTCAATATCATCATTTAACATTAGTATATTATCATAATATGACATAATCAATAACGAATTCCACATTTTTGACAACCCCCTAGTCTCAATAAAAAATGATGGATATACATTCTCATAACTAGAGCATAACTCAAGTATTTTTTTACGATAATCATCATTAAATATACCATCTTTCTCACCATTAATTGATAAGACAATAGTTTTATTAGTGTGAGACCTAATTTGTTTTATAAGTTTAACAACATAATCATATCTTTTAGAAAACGTAGTTATAGCAATCGTGTAATCATTCATATTAAAAATTCTTTACCAAATGTTATTAATTTTTCATTGTAGTTATCCTGAATAAATTTTAGGTAACCTTTTTCATTTTCCAATCCTTCAAAAATATTTACGTCAATATTAATACCCTCTATTAATCTATTGTCAATTTTTTTTGCATTAAAATTCAAGTTATTAACAACCGAATCATATCTTGAATTAATAAATTCAACACTATGTCCATAATTGACAAATTCATGATGTTTATACCATAACTGTTTTATAGCGTAATATTTAGTGTTAAGTGCTTGTAAATGTATTATACCAAAATCATTGTTGTACATCTTGGGCAAATTAACATTTGGTGTTCTTGGTGTGTGGTATTTAAATTGACTAGTGTCTAAGTTACCCGTTTTATTCAGCGGTAATATAAAACTTCGATAATTATTTATATATTGTGGGTCTGTTCGATATTCAGTTATTGTATTGTTAACACTATTATACCAAAATAAAAACATATCATGTGTATTGTAGATTTTTAAAAAATTAGTAAAGTTATCCACAATTGTTGTTGACAACAATTCGTCACAATCAATAGAAAAAACAATATCAACGTTATTGTCTCTAGAGATATCAATCATTCGTTGTCGATTATGTGATTCGTTAAAAAAGGTTAATTTATCATTTATTACTATATATCTACCCTCACCTAAAATTTCACGTATTAATTTAACCGATTCATCAGTTGAATTATCGTCATAAAATATAAATAAATCTATTGGATATTTTTTCCATATTTCTAATATAACAGGTAGTATATTAGCTTCATTTTTTAACATTGTATTGAATGCCGTCTTCATAAATAAAAATTATTATTTCGCCTATTTTCATAAATTTTTTTATCGTGTACTCCATACTTATTATTTAATGTATGTATGACATCGTGCGTACCATGACCCCAATCTGGATGTTGGTGTTGTATAATTACATCATCAAAGTAAGTTTGTTTACCTAATATATTGGCAACATCCATAAATTCATTATCAGACCATACACTAATATATTCTGGGTTATAAATATAATTAAATCTATCATAGTATTTTTTACCTAAGATACAGAGTGTATTTAGTCGATTGCCTTGGTAACCATCGTTAAACCATAAAACACCATCGGTATCTGGGTAGTGTTCAATCATTTTATTTTTAATTATTACATCAAAATCTTGTATTATTGGAATCATATCATCAGAAGCCAATAATAAAATATCAAAATCAACATCTGTTAAATCAGCATTTACCGCTTCAATCTTTGATTTATTGTTACTATAATGTAACTTAACATTTGGGTATTGACTGACGAAATCTATTATATAAGACTCAGACATTGATGTATCATCTAGGTCACAGCTTACAATTATTTCAGTATCTTTATCATAAAGATGACGCATGTAAGTGTGCAAAGTCTTTAAGAATTTATGTGGTCTATTTCTAGTTGGAAATTTTATTAGTAGTTTCATCGATTCTTGGTTTCTTTATTTTTATATTTATCATCCAGCTCAGTAACCCTAAATTCTTCAAAGATATTTACCCCATTAATGCTTACCTTGCCGATAAATTTAATAACGTAAGAGCCATTAAATTCAACTATCTTGTCAAACTTAAGTATATCATAAGTAAATCTTAAGTAGTTACTAGCACCAATCGTATTATCAGTAACAAATGATACATTTTTTATCTCTAAAAAGTTAATGTGGGTTGGATTAGCTATTGCCTTTGTTACTTCTTTAATGAATAACCCAGAGTTCTTCCTATGGGTATCTGGGTACTTACTAACATAAAATTCTAGTAGTCTATGTTCTTCATCAATTCTTCTAATATTTAATTTGGTTGTGTAATCTTCAATATTAAACTTAGGAAAAAAGTCACGACCAACAAATAATGGTTTTTCTGTTTTATTAATTGCATGGTATTCGGTGTCATTAATTGTACCATGTGACGCAAATTTTTCAACAGCCTCTGGTATTTTATCGTCACTAGTGTTAAGCTCACCAAACATAATCTTAGGGGTATCATATACCAATAAATGTTTACCAAACATTATATCATTAGTATTGTTGGTAATTTCAGAATTATCGACAACCATCTCTAATACATAAGAATCAGCAGTATCTAATTTAATATTATCTAGTTCTTTGCTCACATCTAATTTAACCATTTCAGTTACTGGTAGGCCATCTTCATCATAACCAACTACTTTGGACTTATACCCAGAAACTTGATTCAATATATTATAGGTTCTCCAACGCAAGTTTTGTACTTCTTGGGTAACCTCACCATTGATTAACGAATCAGCTAAGGTACCCTGCGTATTCCTTCTAGTGTAGTGTGTATCATTACTTACTTGGTCAGAACCTTGCGTTATAGTATTCTTCTCTACGTTAGATAATGATATAAATACTGAAGCCACTTTACTCCGTAACCATTCCTTAATGCTACTCATTACAATATTGATTTATATTCTTCTATTATTTCTTTGACTACATTATTGGCATAAAATTTATCTATATCTGTCGGAACATCATGTAATGAACTGCTAAGTATTGTACCAGATGAGTCAACATCATATATCCACCCTTTCTTACCACACATCCAACCTTCAATGGTTGTTCTACCTAATAGTATACCAGCAGTTTCATCACATTCTTGTATATATTTTTCAATACTAGATGTTGGTGGAAAATAACTTACGTGTGGCCCCATATTTAATTCAGATTCCGTAACACCGTTATATTGACCAACCAACCAGAGTTCTTGATTATTATCAGCAGTTTTTTGTATCAAATTATTGATTGAATTCTTACGCAAATAGTCAATCGTACCAACAAATAATACACGTTTTTTATCTCGTTTTTTTACCGATGGTACTGATTTAAACTTAGTGTTATCTATTGGATTGTAAATAACGCTAACAATATCCTCAGTTATACCATATCGCTTAACTATATGGTCCTTAATCTCAGGTCTAATTGCTAGGTATTTCTTTATTTGTGGGGATACTACGGGTTCCTCCAAAGCGATAACCTCAGAATGTATTGTACAAATAGCTGGAACCTCTGGAAATAACCTTAATAGATGCTCGGTTATTGGTTTATGATTTAAATGCATTACATCAAACGTGGTATTACCAATACGATATAATGTATTCTCTTGCGATACAACATCACCATTTTGTGTCTTTAATAACCATTTACCATCACCTAGCTTATAGTTAGGTGGTTCTTGTAGTGAATATAGCTTTATACCAAGTGGCTTTACCATATCTAACATCGGCTTACCTATGTTTGAACATATAGTTACCTCACAACCCTCTTTAACCAATTGCTTAGCCAATTCGTAAACATATAGTTCAGAACCAGTTAGATTGGTAAAATTTAAACAACCAATTAATACCCTTAATTTTTCACCCTTACGTAATACTCTCTTAATTTCTTTTGGTAGGGTTTCTTTAAAAGATTCACTAAATTGTGCTCTATTTTTTTCCCATTCTTCATTTGTCGCACCAATAGACCTGTGATTTATCCGTATTAAGGTCGTAACACCCACCTTAACGCCCTCCAAATGGTTTTCATAACAAAAGGTAAGGTCATAAAAATGGAAGCCTTGTACGTCCTCGTTAAAGGTTTTTTTGATTCTGGATTTATCAATAGCAAAAAATACACCATCAACGATTACCGTTTCTTCAATTTCATGACCCAAGTCATCAGAATAAGATGATAACCAAGTCTTACCCTCATGTGTGTGTGAAACACGCCCGTACATCTTTCTAGGGTTTTCCCACCAAATTCCACTTGATGGTACTTGCTTGGTTCCAGCAACCCCAATTATACCGTATTCTGGATTGTTTTTAAATAGCTTAATAAGCTTGGTACCCCATTGCTTAGTTTCAATACTTAAATCATCGTGACAAAAAACAACGATATCATTCTTGGCTTGTTTTAAGCCACGATTATACGCACTTGTTAGGCTCTCACCATTATTAACTATCTCAATGATTTCAAGATGTTTATCTAGACCACATGTCTTAGCTAAATGAGCCTTGTGTTCTGGATTGGTTTCTCTTGTGCAGTATATTATTGATATCATTATTTCTTAAATCTATTATATGCGTTATTTGTTATTCTATTTAATTTTACTTGACCAATAAAGTAAGATAAATTATCTGAGTTGGTATAGCTCATAGCAGAACTTAGATAATCTTTGAAGTTTCTTGTCCATCCAGCTAAGGTATATTCAACCTTTCTAAATCTAATAACACCTTCTGAAGTTGTCAAGGTTTCCTTGCCCCATTTTTTTTGGACTTCTTTGGTTGACATACCACGGAATTTTTTATATACGGGTATCTTTGAAGCGTAAGCTAACTCAGCTATATGTTGTGACACCTTAATCTTACCCCATAAGTAGTTATCACCACAAGATTCAATAGCCTTATTAAAAAGACTACCAACCATAACATAATCAGCACCTAACGCTAAGGCTTTAATAATATCAGCGTATTTTTGCATACCACCGTCAGCTACTATTAATGCTGGTTTATCTAAGCTCAATGATGCTTCATAACATTCAGATATAAGCGAGGCCATTGGGTAACCAACACCAGTTTGTAATGTGGTCGAACAACCAGCACCATTTCCAATACCACATCTAACATAATCAGCACCAGCATTTGATAATGCAATATACGTTGATGGATTAGCAATATTTCCAGCCATTATAGTCATCGTAGGGTGATGTTTTTTAATCACTTGGATGGTTTCACATAGACTGGTCATATGTCCATTAGCTATATCGATTAGGTATTTACCATTCGTTCTAAGATTAGAATTAAGAAATTCATCATTAAATTCCTTTAATGAATAAGACTCAAAACCATTTGGGTTTTTAAGACCTCTAGGTAAGCAAGTGATTATATCCAAATCATCAAATACCCCCATATTTTCATTATCAATTACAGTATCCATTGGTGCTGTAATCAAGGGTAAATACCCAGCGTCTTGGTATAACCAACAAGCTTTACGACTCTCTATAGATGTTGCACTAGCTGGCTCAATTAATAAGTCATCAAAATCTAATTTTTCCATATATTATTTGTTTTTATTATGATATACCTGTTGAACCAAAGCCACCTGAACCACGTTCAGTGTTTGATGAGATATTATCTCGTTTTAGTAAATTAATAACATTCTTACTAGTTACGGTTGCTAGTACACCTTGTGCGATTCTATCGCCATGATTTATAACGAAATCTTCAGTGGATAGATTAATTAAAATCACCTTAACTTCACCACGATAATCAGCGTCAACGGTACCTGGTGTGTTTAACACTGTTACACCATTCTTAGCGGCTAGACCGCTGCGTGGTCGTATTTGTAACTCAAAGTTATCTGGTAGTTCAAAATACAAACCTGTTGGTATAATGGCTCGATTACCAGCCTTGAGGATGATTGGTGTTTGGGTATTGGCCCTTAAATCAAAACCAGAAGACCCAGAGGTTGCGTATTCTGGGTCTTGGTTATCTGATTCATTCTTAAAACCAACACTTATCTTGTAAGTAGAGGTATCATGTGTAAAATTTTTGCTTGAAAACTCAACGTCAAAATCTTCTTGAGAATATGGATTATTTGGGTCAGCAATCTCTTGGATTCTTAACCTCATTTTTTCGATGGTATCCATTAATTATTTTTTTGAGCGTTTTTGATTGCTAATACATTACCCATCTTAAGTAATTCGCCAACCATTGAGTTATGGTATTCTGACATCTTGTCGTCAGTCTTATCGAAGAATAAAATAGCGGCATATTCTTCATCGGTTAGTGTAATACCATGTGATAATACATAATAAGCACTACGTTCACTAACACGCATAGATGTGATATCCTCATTAAACTCATACATCTTACCTAAGTTTTTACGATGCCATTCAGATTTGCATGGTACATATAGCTTTGCTTTACCAATGCCGTGTAATAAACATACCTTTAATAAAGATGTTTGGTCAACTCTATCTTCTTCTGGTAAGGCATTGTTTATTTTAACAGCATACGATGCAACCCTTAAAAGGTGGTCAACTAGACCACCTTCAAAAGCATTATGATATTCTGTCATTGATGAGGCTGGTGCCTTTATAAAATCTTCACCTAGGAAGGTCATTAGTTCATCGTTCATGAACCCGTTCTTTATCGCTGTATCAAAATATTTCTTTGTGTTAGCGACAATCTTAGTTTGGTCTAATGCCATTTGTATTTTTTTATTATAACTCGTTATATAGTTACAAAGCTACTACAAATTTTTCAAACTAACAAGTCAGATTTAAGATTTATTTTTAAATAAATTACCCATAGGTTTATACCAACTTTTTTTAATTGGTTTAATCTCATTTTTGGTACCAGCAACCCCAATTATAGGTATAAATTTAGACATATATGATAATTCATGTTCCAATTTAAGAATGTTATTTATTTTGGTTTCTAAATCATTGAAGCTTTCAACCTTAGCAGCTTTTATTGCTACGTCTTCAGTTTTAGATGAAGGTGCATAACAACTTCGTGGATGATACCCAAGGTCCCGTTCCTGTTTATACAATTGTTTTAAACCATTTAGTTCTTCCTTGTATATCAATTCCAAAAGACTTGGCGCATTTGGATTTAAGTTTTCATTATGTATGTCAATAATCTCTGGCTCATAAAATTTTGGTGTATAGCTAAATTTTTGAGATTGCATCAATTTACGATGCTTTGTTAATTCTTCATTTATATGTTCATAATAATTATCTGGTCTATTTTTATCTTTATCCATTATAGATAATACTCTAGTGTAATCTACACCAGTAAGAGAATTAAAACCACGTATATATTCCTTTTGTTTTTTGGCTTTAGATGTATTTTCTTTGTACCTAAGATAAGGTTCAATAAAAAATCTACTTTTAATACTTAGATAAAATACATATAGCTTTACCCAAAAATTATTATTTTTAGTTTTCTTTTGCATACTCTAATTCTTTTTTACTTTGCATCTCACTAACCAAGCTTTGATACAGTTCTTTTCTCTGTTTAGTAACGTTATCTATTGAATAAATATCCTTAATCTTAGTAGAAAGGTTATTTTGTAGAATTCCAATCATTTCTGGGTTCTTAACAAGCTTCTTAATGGCATTAAACCAATCACTATGATTCTTGCTCGTATCAATCAAGATACCAGTAGCCTCATCATTAAAAACACCACCATATTCGATAGCATTGGTTAAATCAATTTGATATGGGCCATAGTTTTGGGCAATGATTGCTTTATTATGAAAACCAGCTTCAATTACCTTTAATTGACTCTTACATTTATTAAAAATATGTTCTTCGATTGGTGCTAGTGATATATCAAATAGATTATAATTAGTCGCATATGTTGATATGTGTTTGGTCCAAACTCTACGATATGGTTCATTATGAACATTTGGATATTCCTCTTGAGTAAACTTCATTAGATATTCCTTATACTCTGGACTAACTATTCTATAGTCATCAGTGAAGATACGCTCATATGTATACCAAACACTTTCTTTTGGTGTTATGGGTCTAACGGTTTGTTGTTTCGTAACTGGGTCGATGGTTGTATGTGAACCTCTAGTATCGAAGCCACATAATACAAATTGTATCTTATCGAGTAGACCAGCTGTTTGTAATTTAGATACCAAGCCGTTTAGAATTTCTAAATCATATCTATGACTGGAACCACCTAACCATCCAATACGTATTTTATCTGAAGGTTCCAACTTAGGTGTAAATTGTTCTTCCTTTGGATTAATTGCATTTGGTAGAACAAAAACATTCTTATTCAGTGGCTTTATTTCATCAGCAAATATTGGTGTGGTAGTTGTTACGTTCTCAGCTAATACTATATTAGCTTTAATCATAGCGTCTAGTCCACTTGATTTAATTAGTTCATATGCTGGGTGATGTTTTCCAGGCTCCCAATAATCATCAATATCCATTATCGTAACTATATTTAAAGCCTTTAGCCTAGCCAATAGGGCCTTCATATTTTGATATGGTCCTAGTGTTCTATGATAATGAATTATATCATATTGTTTTAACCAAGCATCATTATCTAATTCTGGTTCATAATCAATATCCACATGAAACTCATCTGGATAGTTATTTTCCAACGCTAAATGTGGGTTTGTACTGCGAAAATGGCTAACGCCAGTTCTGTCACTAGGGACTACTAAGACTCTTAATTTTTTCATTATATTAGTTTAATACCCTAATATAATTAATCCAAAACATTAGTAAATAAAAAAAGGCCAAATTTGGCCTTTTTAATTATATTTTCTTTTTGGTTACTAATTTACCTTCCCTCATGAGCGTAGTAACCGTCTTCTTAATTGTTTGTTCTGTTATATTTTTAAGTAATATTCTCTGTAGAACTTCATTAACTTTTTCTTCTATCATTTCATTCAATCTACCTTCAGAAATTGTAATCATATTACTAGGCTTCTGACCAATACCCTCATTCACTCTTGGTTTTTGTCGTACTGGTTCTGGGTCTAATGAGCCAATATCGTGTAATGAGAATGTATGATTAGGTCCACTTAGTTGTGGTATTGGTTTATTAATCATCGCTTCCTTAATAGCTTGAGGTAAGTTAGAAGCCATTATTTGTTCTTTGGAGTAGCTAGCTGGTTGTGTATTTGTTGGTCTGTAATCTGCTAGCGTAGGTGTTGCATAAACTGGTTCACGCTCATCATTAGGACTATAAATAGGGCTTGTTTGTTCATAGTTTTCAGTAACATAACTATTGCCGTTTGGAGAAGATTTTATTGGCTTCGTGTCTTCTACTTTATGCATGACTTGTTTAGCCTTACCTAATATACCCCTTAATTTGTTTATATCTACTGGTGGTGGTGTTTGTTCCATATTAAAATGCTTGTTGTTGTTGTTGTAATTCTGGTTTTTGAGCTACGTTTACTTTATTTATAACCGTTGACATAGTTCTATCACCGTTTTGATTATACTTAGGTATACTAGAATCTAAATCCGATACTGGTTTTTGCCACTTCATATTTGTTGGGTACCAACCTTCGATTCTGTCAAGTCTAAAAATCTTCCACGCACCAGTTTTTGGTGTTGTCTTAGAACCACCAAAAATTTGATAAGCTCTTATCGCATCATTACCAGCTTTTGTTTTACTTAAGTTATAAACTTGAATATAACGCTTGCTTGGTGGTGTATCTACATTATCACGGTATAGAATATTTACATTATACTTACCCTCAATAGCTGAGTTAACATCATCAATACTAGCGCCTTCGCTTAAAATCCTTCGATTTTTAGCAATTTCTTCTAATATAACTGTTTCGTATAAATTGTAAAGCTTCATATTAGATAATTACTTGACCTATGTTTAATGATGTATTAGGACTTACGTAAACACTGTAACCCAAGCCAGCTGGCCCATAACCCCAAGTAGCACTATTTAGTGTTAATAATGGGTTTCTACCTGAACCAACAGAGTTTGATTGGTTACCGTTTACGTCCCATTCACCACCAACACCAGCATAGTTTTCGATATCCAAGAATTGTCCAGAACCCTTACCATAAATTGGCGTAAGTGTATCTGATAGCGCTCTTGTGTGCGTTGCGCTATATTCATTTGCTGCGGCAGCATTATTATATGTGTTTGCTGGTATTAAAAATGCTCTTTGAGCAATAGCAGCAGCTTCTAAAGGTGACTGCCCACCATTATACGGACTTCCTACTGGCATAGCTTATAGTTTTTGTTTTTTATTGTTATTATTCATATATTCTATTAAATATCTAATGTTATATATTTCTTTATCTAAATTTTCATTATATACTTCCTTATTAGACATTATTTTTCTATTAATGGAACCTTTATTTATTTTAGGTATACCACCAATGCCTGTTGGATTGGCGTTATCCTTATCTTTTTCGTGGGTTTTTATGAATTGGTTTTCTCTACCAGCATCCATTCCAACTTTTTTCTTTTGATAATCAACATCTTGTTCTTTGCCAATTATTGTATCTAAACGATTAAGTTTGGAAACACCACCCAATTTATTAAATTCACCACAATCATTATCATTTTGACAATTTTCTTGTGCTTTTTTTAATCTAGACTGTTGCATAGCCAATGCTTGATAGTTAAATTCATCACCATCTAAATTATAGGTTTTATTCTTTAGATTCTGATTTGCCATATTATAGATTTTTAAGTTTTTTCATTACCTTATCTTCTATAGCTTTTTTTAATTCTTCTAGTTGTTTCTCAGTTAAATCGGTATCATTTATTTCATCTAAGATATTAGCCAATTTAGGATTATAATCTTTTGGGTTTATATCTGTTGCTTTGCTTTTTTTAACCAAGTCCTCTATCTTTTCTTCAACTGAATTTTTAGTTAAAACCCTTGTGTTGGATTCATATACTTGTAACCCACCAAGGCTTCGCCTACCACCATACGAGTATGTTGCGAACCAAGGTATATCTTGTCGATAGCGACTAGTAACTTTATCCGTTGTCGTTGATTGGCCTTTTTCATAATCAGAATTATCAGTATAAGATTTCTGTACTGGACCAGTTTCAATTTCGCTGTCACCGTTGGTATTCTTATCACCACCGTTAGAATAAATATCACCACCAACCAATTCCATTATGTCTTTCTTTTTAAATGTAGCCATAATTTGTCTTTTATTATAAATATAATCAAAAGACAGAATATTTATAAGAAAACACACAAAATGTCGTTTAGAACAAAATTAGATTTTTCCAACAATAGACAAGTCAAACAATCACCAGAGAGTTTCACGATATTATCTGGTGGTACTATATTTGGTGTAGCTTATAGTGCACTAACAACTGGCCCAGATTTAACGACTACAGCGATTACTCAAACCCAATTAAGTTTAGTTAGTTCATTTTCAGGTAATTCTGGTACAACGGTATTTACTTGGGCTAATCCAAGCATGAGTATTGCTCAATCAACGCTATCCGCTATTACACCAACAAACAGTGCTACAACACAAAATGTTGATGGGTACTTTGTTGGTGTTACATCAGCTACAACTGTTGACGGTTATAATTATTATGTCAATTATAGTGGTGTTAGTTATGATGTATTCGTAACATCTATGACTAACTTAGGTGCTGGGGCATATAGTGGAACGATATTTACCAATGCTTTACAATTTATTAGCGCTAATGGACTGGATTATTCTGGTCGTACAATATGGGTTGATACCGTGGGTATTACTAGAACCGAAGATTTGATAATAACGAAGTCACCGCAAGTGGGGTATGTTTGGACTTGTGCCAACACTGAAGGTAAGGGTCAATGGTCTGTTACTGGAGCTGGTAGTGGTTATTGGTCGGCAACTACTGGCTCAATTAATACTGGTATATCAATAATTAATCGGGAATCAGTGGCTCTTGGTGAATATTCATTAACTGAAGGTCATCAAAATAATGCAATTGGTGGTTATTCACATGCTGGTGGTTATTCATCAATTGCAAGTGGCTTAACTAGCTTCGTACATGGTCAAAATAGTATAGCTGGTGGTGATGGTTCAATTGTTTTGGGTGATAATATAACTGGTACGAGCAACAATTTTACGTATGTTAATAGCTTAAACATAAAAACAATCGGTGCTGGACCAGGTGCAACTGATATTGGTGTCGATGCTAACGGTAACGTAGTAAATCAAGCTTCAGATATACGTCTTAAGGAAAATGTAATGGTTATAACTAACGCTTTAGATAAGGTTCTTAACCTTAGAGGCGTAACATATAACTGGAAAGATAGAAATGCTGGTGGTGATGGTGTTAGATATGGTTTTATTGCACAAGAAGTTAATAATATCGTACCAGAATTGACATTTACTAGTGGTTCCGACAATTATTTAGGTGTTCAGTACAAGGATATAACCGCTTTATTGGTTGAGGCCGTAAAAGAAATGTACAGTGGTGGGTCAAATGTTACAAATACATACCTACAAACACAAAGTATCATTGCTGAAGACAATAATATCGATTTAAACTATGGTGGAACTAAAGAAACAGCCATTGGTGGCGGTATTAGTGTCTTACATGGTATTAACAATGATACACCAGCAACCCTAGTAATAGATAATGATGGTAATTGGACAACAAATAATGATTTTAAACCAAATTCATTATCAATACCAGCATATACACCTACATCATCTAACGATACATATGGTAATGTAGGTAATATCACTATGGATGATAACCACATATATATTAAGACTACTAATGGTTGGAAACGAAGTAGCTTAGAAAGTTTTTAACAAAAAAGTCATGGTAAACATAAAAAATTTTAATTTTAATAAGTTAGATTTAAAACTAAGTAATTCCGATTATTGGGATTTCTTTTTAGCTAATGATAGTACCCCAATACAAGCCAGTGGTGGTTTAACTTCTGGTGATTGTTTCGTTGTTTGGTATGACTTTGATAATGTTAGTATATACCCAAATAGTGCTACAACGGCTTCAACGATTTATAGCTTGGTATCTTGGGATAATGCTGTAAATACTGGTTATACCTTTAATACTATTGGTTTGACTGGTATTGATAATGGTCTTGTTACCTTTGAAAAAGACCCATTGGATTATAAAAATGATGCATTGGTTGATGCATTGACTGGTAGCACGTTAATTATACCATCTGGCGAGACTAGATTTATGATGCATTTAGTTACTGGCACAACTGATACATATGTTTATCCAACAGAACGAGTTATTGGTGGTACTGAAGGTGACTATACTCAATTTTGTGGTGGTTTTTATCAAGGTTATTATAAAATAGATGGAAGTACTTATGAAGTATTGCCAACTAGGGTTAACCAAGCTTGGTCAGCCGAATTTTGGTTAAACCCTCAAGATATTTGTGATAGTACTGGTACAACATTAAATGATACATATCCAAATAATGCTGGCTTCTTCTTCTATATGGGTACTCGTGCCGAAAATAAGTTTTGGAATCAATTTGAGGGTAATAATACTGGTTGTTTAAGTGCTTGTTCAGCAACAACAACCGCATGTACTGGTACCGTAACCACATTTTGTACGGTATTAAAAGAACCTGATGTCTCGATTGTTGGTGATTATGGCTTCGCAATACCTCTAGACCCACCACAAATCGAAATAGAGTTAATTACAAATCAATTCTTGATTTATGGTAGAGCATATGACGCTAGTCCTAGTAGACTTACTGGTGCGACAGATAGCTTTATATTCACAACAGGAACAACAACAACAACAACTACTGATACTCATTATTCTTCATATTATCATGGCAGTATTGATGGGTTAGGTACCAAAACAGTTTATACTTACGATGGCAAGGGTATTTCGGTTGCCAAGAGTGCTGAAGTTATATCAGATTACACTAATCCGTTTTTAATATATGGTCGAGGTACAACTTATTCAGCTAGTACTTGTTGTGATAATCCTAACGATGGTTTTGGTAATAAAACCATCGAGACTTATAGTGGTAATACCAAGCCTCAAACTGAAGTTGATTACAGATTAGATATTATTGACAATGCCTTAGGTTTTAGGATAACTAGTGATGGAAAAATTGGTTATAGAATGTTAACCGTTACTGGTGATTGTTCAACAAATGCTAGTGGTGAAAGAATATATACCAGTGGCGTTACAATTCAAGAGGGTTATTCTGAAGCAGGGATTGTATCATCAAATGAGTGGTCTTATGTTGTTATTAGATACGTAACAAATTATTTAACTGATTGCGAACTAGAAACAAAAGGTCAACGGGTAGGTAAGTTAATGTTTTATGTTAATTCAAAGCTCAAATATGTTGTAAATGATTTCCCAGAACATATGGCTAAACGTCTAAATGAATATAAATCAAAACAAGTTGGTGTGCCGTTTAATTTAAGCATTGGTGGTGGTAGTCAGGGGTTAATTGAAACTCAAACCTTTGATGGACCAGATGCTAAAGATGCTGGTTTACCAATAGAAGAAAACTTTGGTGGTACCTTTATTGGTGGTATATCACAATTTAAATTTAATATTTGTGATTTAAATTATGCTAATATTCAATACAATTATGTTAATGGTGCACCTAGATATGGCATTTAAGACACCAATTTTATATTGACAGAAGACGCTTATTTATTGTTGCAGCAAAGTGGTTATGGAATGGTTTGGGTATAAATTTTAAATAACGTTTTTATTTCTTAGGTTTTATATTAGTTTAATATATTTATTATAAACTAAATTAAAGTATGCCAAATAAAAAAATTTCACAATTAAATGTTAACACAAACCCTACCTTTACAGATGATTTAACAATCAATGGCAATGAAACAATAAATTAATGGACTGATTCTGATGTACAAGCAAGATTTTTAGAGCTTTATCTGTCTAAATAATTATTTAAAGATATTTATAAACAATATGGAATTCTTCATAAACAAAAATTCAACATTACCAGTTTTAAAACTGGAACTTATTCGTGATGGCCGAAATGACTTTCAAAAGTTTTTTGAGCTGATTCAGAATGCCGATATATATTTTACCATGAGTGATGTGGTTACTGGTGTTAAAAGAATTGCCAAGAAATCTACTGGTGTTCAACTGGTAACACCAGCGAGTTGTGTTGGTGAGGAATACTACTTGATTTATAAGTTTACTGAGAAAGAAACATCTGTGGCTGGTAGATATGTAGCACAGTTCGATATTGAGTTTCTTGACGGTTCAGGTACCTTGATTGTACCTATACGTGAATCATTGTACGTTACGGTACTTGACCATGGTATAAAAAAATAATTAATCCTACTTGTTTATCTCAATAACTTTTCGTAACTTTGTAACGTACAAAGTTAAAAAATATTTAGCCATTCTACTTGTTTAATAGTAAAAATATACGTAGTTTTGTAAAAAAAATAATATGGCGCAAACTAAAACTACCCTATCCAACGAGCAAATTGAACAATTTTTACAGGGTTCAGACCCAGAAAAATATATCGTAGCTGTTGAATCCGAATACCATACGAATAATGTTACCTTGGTCATCAATGACCCAGCAAGACCTAAATACCAACGAGTTGCTCATTACGAACCATTTATTTGGTTTAAAGAAGATGTAACTAAGATTATGTATGGTGGGAATCGAATGAAAATAATTGAAGCTCGTGATAAGTACGGTGTTACAATTAAAAAATTAAGAACCCATAATGATGAGGGGTATGTACCGCCACGTATGGAAAATGGTTACAAATTCATTGCTAAGTGTAGCCAATCATATAACAGACTAATTAGCTTTTTTAAGGATGGCGGTATTGATGTCTTCGATAAAGAGAACTACAAGATGTTTATATTGTTTAGCCCAACTGAGCAATTTTTAATACAATCTGGTAAGAGATTATTTAAGGGTATTGATGATTACTCTGACTTACATCGTTTTCAATTTGACTTAGAAACTGAAGGATTATTTGCTTCTAAACACGCTATCACACAAATTGGTGTTAGGGATAATAGAGGTATTGAACATATCTTGGAGAGCATTGGTAATACATTATCGGATAAGCGAGATAGTGAGCGTGAAAATATCGCAAAATTCTTTAGAATTATCGATATGATAAAGCCAGATATAATAGCTGGTTATAATTCAGAAAACTTTGACTGGCCTTATCTATTTGACCGTGCTGAAAGGCTTGGTATGGATATAACAGAGCTAGCAATTACACTTAATCGAATATCTAAGATTAAACGTAAATCAGCAACGCTTAAGTTGGGTTCTGAAATAGAGCATTATAACCAAACACATATGTATGGTTATAATATCTTGGATATATCCCACGCTGTAAGAAGAGCCATGGCTATTAACTCTGAGATTAAGAGTTGGGGATTGAAATATATCACTCAGTATTCCGAAATAGCAAAGCCAAACCGTGTTTATGTTGCTGGTGATAAGATTAGTCTGATTTGGGCCGATAAGGTTAACCAGTATGCCTTTAATAATACCAACGGTGATTGGTATAAGATAACTGAAAAAGCTAATCTGAAGCCAAACTATGTTATAACTACTGGTGCTTATATTGTCCAACGTTATCTATGCGATGACTTATGGGAAACAGAGCAAATTGATAACCTATTTAACCAAGCTTCATTCTTAATATCTAAGATATTACCAACAACATTCATGCGTTCATCAACAATGGGTACTGCTGGTCAATGGAAATTAATAATGTCTGCTTGGTCGTACCAAAATGGGTTAGCTATACCAGAAACACAACAAAAACGTGAATTTACTGGTGGTTTATCAAGGCTATTAGAGATTGGTTATGCTAAGGATGTAGCTAAGTTAGATTATGCTGCATTGTACCCTAAGATTCAATTAACGTGGGGAATATTCCCTGACTTAGATATATCTGGTGTAATGCGTGGTATATTAACTTATGTTGTTGATACTAGGGACCACTTTAAAAATTTAACTGGTAGCGAAAAGAAAAAAGCCAATAAATTATCGGATGAATTAAAGAAAAATAGAAGTAATATGACCCCTTCAGAAATTTCTGAGGTGGAAGCTAAGATTGCTGAGTATAAAAGTCTATCGAATCTATACGATAAAAAGCAATTACCACTTAAAATCCTAGCCAACTCATGGTTTGGTTCATATGGTGCACCATATATCTTTAATTGGGGTGATACTGATTCAGCTGAAGAAACAACTTGTCGTGGTAGACAAGCCTTAAGACTTATGGTTAGACATTTTACTGAAAAGCATGGCTTTAAACCTTTGGTTGGTGATACTGATGGCTTTAACTTTGCTTTCCCATCAAATATCGATGATATTAAATATGTCGCTAGAGGTAGTCATTGGAAAACAACCAAGGATGCTGGCAAAGAATTAATTGGATTGGATGCTGTATTAGCTGAGTTTAATGAAAACTATATGGAAGGTCGTATGGGATTAGATATTGACGACATTTGTCGTTCAACCATTAATTTTGCTCGTAAGAACTATGCAAATGACATAAATGGTAAAATTAAGCTAGTCGGTAACTCCATTAAGTCTAAGAAGATGCCTGTGTTTATCGAAGATTTTCTAGCTAAGGCTATACGTATGTTATTAGATGGTGATGGACAGTCATTTATTAACTATTATTATGGATATGTTGATAAGATATATAATTATCAAATACCATTGGTTAAGATGGCCAATAAATCTAGGGTTAAGACTACATTATCTGATTATCGTAAGAAAGCTTCAATGAAGAATAAGGCTGGTAACCCTATGCCTAAACAAGCACATATGGAATTAGCAATCCTAGGTGGTCTTAATATAACACTAGGTGATACCTTATATTATATTAATACTGGTAATTCAAAAGGTCAAGGTGATTTGAAAACAATTGATAAAAATAAAATGACCAAGAAAGCAAGGGATGCATTTTTTGCAGCTAATGGTTTTTATCCACCAGTGGATAAGGTTACTGAATTAAATTGTAAATTAATTGACCCAGCTGTTGTTGAACATGACTTCGAAATAATTAAAGAACTTGAACTTCTTAAAAAAGCCTTGCTTGCTATTGATGGGGATTCTGATGATGATAAGGTAGCTATCGAAAATAGGATTGCAGAAATTGAAACCGAATTGCATACTGATGAGTATAACGTTCCTAAATACCTAGAGACCTTTAATAATAAGGTTAAGCCGTTATTGGTGTGCTTTAACCCAGAAGTAAGAAAAAATATACTTCTATCTATAATAAAAACTAAAGACAAACAAACAAAGATTGTTACTGAAAAATTAAAAGAGCGTACTGTTTACACAAAGCAAGAATGTGAATTGGTTTCAGGTATGCCGTTTAATGTTGGTGACCAAGATTCATACGCTGACCTTATGCGTATGGAAGATAAAGAGATTAAGTTCTGGGATAAGGTTGATAAGTTGCCTAACTATATGACACAAGATGAATGGGACACTATAAGGTCCGATTATCATAATAGAATGGCTAAGTTTAGAGCTGAAAGTATCGAAGAAGAAAAAAATAAATTAGATTATTTATTTAAAAGATTGGAAGTTAAAGAACTTAGCGATGTTACAAATAAGGGTTTATTAACTATCGATATCTTTATCATTGCCGATATATCTACCGATGGCTTAGGTAATTTAGTTTCTAGAAAATGGGGTGAAGTTTTAGCACATGTAAATGATATCTTTAAATATGAAGAAGATGCTATAAGACGTAATCATTATTATAATCTAACCAATAATGAAAGCGTTGATAGGTATGATGCTTGGCTTGATTACACTAATCAGCAATTGGTTATGTCTGGCGAAACCATAAACATAGATACCGATGAGATAACATTGGTAGATGCAACTGTTGTTGCTAAATTGCTAAGTGAAAAAGCTAATCAAGGTATCAACACAAATAAAATAAAAAAGGTTGCTGAGGATGATGCTGAAAATGATGCTGAGGATGATGCTGAAAATGATGTTGAAGATGATGCTGAAAATGATGCTGAAAATGATGAATCAATTATCTTAGAAGATGAGTTTGATGATACATATGCTGAAAGACCTGATGACTACGAACCTATTGTAATACCAACAATAGAAGTTATTGACGATGGTTGGCCATTTTAAATTAAAAGAGGGGAAATTTCCCCTCTTTTAATTTTTAGAATACCCAGAATCCCATTGGTTGGAATTTTAAAGCTCTATTTAGATATTCAGCTTCGTTAGCTGCTCGTTCTAATTGACTGGTTGTAGATAATCTTAATAACCTAGTGTCTAAGCGTTCTAAGACGGCTCTACGCTCTTCATTACCCTCACTTAGTAGTGTATCATAGTCCATAGTCCTTTCGGCCTCTGGTGGCCCTACAATCCCACCAAATTTACCACGTACTCTACCTAGGGTTCTTTTACCTTCAGCAATGAATAATTGTCTTATTAGTGTTTTTGTTGGTTCATTAAAATCTGAATAATCTAACTTTGATAATGGAACTTGGTTTGGCATCTTGATGATATCTGGATTGTCTCTCAAACAATCGTCAATATTTTCAGGTACCGTATCATAATAAAAATACCAAACATGAGAACCTGTCATGTTTACGTTATTACCTAGACCACCAATACCTTGTCCAAAAGAAAACTTAGAACCTGGAACGGATAACAAATGTAACAATTTTGTACCATTTGGTCCAGCAGTTATCTTATACACCAATTCACTTCTAACAATCCTATTTTTTAAGTTCATATCAGAAGCGGTTAATAATATATCAAATGCTGGAGCTATATAATAACCCCTAGCACCAAGACCAGAACCACCATTTACGCCAGCACCTGTTTGTGCAAAGCCACCACCGAACCCATAGTCAATACCACCAAAATTTGCTAATAAGGCTTGACTAGTTGGTGGTGGAGTTATCCATAATACCTCATTAACCTCACGACCAGCTGGTATTTGATAAACTTGTCTACCAGCTTCTAATTCAACATAGTCTTTTTTTAACTCCCATGGACCATTTGTTTGTAATCCAACTTGCTTAGAATAAGCATATGTTGATTGTTGTACATAATCAAGTGTTCGAACACTAAGAGCAAAAGACATATCTGTTGTTGAAATACTTTGTCCTAACAATGATTGCCATTGGTGTTCAATCAACCATTCTTGTACATATTGAGCGTAATCTTCTATTGATATCTCAAGTAGTGTACAAAGTTGTTCATCAGTTAATTCAACGGCACGTGTTGGTGCACCAAGTGAGTGCCTAAATTGCGTAAATAGTTTTTCTCTTTCATCTGTACTTACTGGCATAATTTCTATTTATTTATAAATATCAATAAAATAGTATTAACCTAATAATTTTTTAATTATATTGCCAGCATCTTTAATTGTATTGAAGGATACATTTGGTACCAATAATTGATTACCAACCCTTATAATCGGAACTTGGTCTGACTTAGTTAAGTCATGAATCTTATTATACGTAGCCTCATTCTCTGGCAATTCAACATTAACATCAATGTATTCAATACCATTAGACGTTAAAATATCTTTTAATTCTGTACAGTACGGGCATTCAGATATCGTGTATATTGTAACCATTTTAATTAATTTTATTCTTCTGTATTAAGTATGTTATCCATTATTAGTTCAGTTTCATTTTTATCCTTCCTTTCACCTAAGATTGTACTAATAACTAATTGTTTATTCTTAAGTGTCTCCCACATTCTAGTTGAAATCGTTCCTTCAAATAATTGATAATAAACGTTAACATTATTCTTTTGTCCAATACGGAATGCACGGTCTTCAGCTTGTTCATTATTTCCAGTCACCCAAGAAAATGAATTAAATATCACAACAGTTGCTTCAGTTAGAGTTATAGCCACACCAGCTGAATCTATGTTACCAATAAATACCTTGACCTTTGGATTATTTTGAAACTCATCTACTGATTTTTGTTTCTGAGTGGTGGACATTGGGCCGTTGTGCTTTACCGATAGTTTACCAAAGTGCTGTGATAGTATTTCTAATTCTTCAGTAAAGCTTGTAAATATAATTACCTTACGACCCATTTCTATTGCATTTTCAACCATTTCAATAGTATAGGGTATTGCAGCAGCCGCAATAAATTGTCGCAATAGTATTAATTCAACTAGGTCTTTTTGTATGTTACCATTCTTTTTACCGTCAAGAATACGTTTTTCTAAATATTCTTCCCATAAGGCATCATATTCTTTTCTAGCCTTAGAGTCTAGACGATAATATGATGGTGTCACTACCTTATCTGGCATATCTAATACTTCGGTTTTATATCGCCTAAGAATTATGTTTTTGGTCTTGGTAGATAGCTCATCCAAGTTAGAAGCACCATCTGTTATCCAAATTTGTTTTTTCTGACCATTCTTAAGTGTTCTATACATCTTTTTAGCATCACAATACCTAACGGCATAATGTTTCCAATTTTCTGCCAACTTAGACTTGATAAGCTTAAGTAGGTTAAAGAAATCCATAGGTCTATTAGCTACTGGTGTACCAGTTAATAGCCAAACATTTGGAATACCATGTTTTTCAACTAATTCAACCATTATCTTACCTCTAATACTATCATTATTTTTTAGATAATGTGCTTCGTCAACTATTATCAAATCAAATCCAGCATTTGCTAATTCTCTATTTAATTTCTTTGGTTCTTCACCATCCTTTGGTTTCTTACCATCATCTAGTGTATGAAAATTCTTAAGGATATCATAATTTATTATCGTAAATTTAGCTTTAGACCATTTTTTACCTTCTATTATAGTTGTATCATCACAAAAAACATTTATTTCTCGTTCCCAATTAATCTTGGCTGAAGATGGTGAGACTATTAATATTTTTTTAGCCCCACTTTCTAAGGCCCCGATTATTGCTTGGTTTGTTTTTCCCAAACCCATATCGTCAGCTAATATACAGTTTTTTCTTGATAATAAAAATTTAACACCATCTTCTTGGTGTTGATATAGCTTTTTACCATACTTGCCTAGAATCTCATTATATTTGGTAAAATCTACATCTACCTTTATATCCTCAAAGTATGGGTCATCAACCAATTGTGTCTTTGGAATCCAATACATCTTAGATTCTTTTTGATTTTTACTTAATTTACCATATATGTGAAAAGATTTGTCATTTTCACCTAGAATAAATTCTATTAAAATCTTTTCTGGTATAAATGATATACCATGTTGGCGTTGAAGTTCCTCACCTAGGTATTTGGTTATGCCAATAACTCGATTAAGATATTCTGGTTCTCTACTATTATTCTTTATTATATAGGCTGACTGATTATCTGTTAAAGATATTTTTTTATTTTTAATATATTCATTCTTAAGTTTTAATATGTAAGGATTAATACCTTCGTATTTTTCCAACAAATCAATTGCTGAACGGCCTTTTAAGTCATTTAAATTAATCAATGTTAATAATTTAATTGTTATGAATATACTTTATTTTTTTAAAAAATCAAGCCTTATCATTAGATTACGTAAAAGATAAATATTTATATATAAAACCATGGACAATAAGCGTTATATACCAATAACTAGGGTTAATAAATTTTTTTCTAGTGCCGATTTTGACTTAGAGGTTAATATGGGGAGAGAGGCTATTGAAGGTGATGGTAACTTTACCGTAATATTATACCGTGTTGATAGACAACAAACAGAATATGATGATATTTATGGTGAGGCAACCAAAGACGGTATTAGATTTTTACCACCAATAGAATTAAAGGTTATACCAATACTTGCTGAACCAGAAAATAAAGTATATAATAAAAATGGTACTGCAAGACACTTACAAGATGGTAATTTAACCTTTGGTATATATGTGGCACAGCTATCTGAGATGGATGTTCAACTTAGCTTTGGTGATTATATAGGGTATGCGGTTACTGAAAATAGTATTAGATACTATAGCGTGGCTAATGATGGATTAAAAAACTTTGATAATAAGCATACTATCATGGGGTATAAGGGCGCATTTAGGACAATTACTTGTGCACCAATTGATGAGACTGAGTTTCGTGGTATGTAATATTTATTAAAATAAAGGATTAGACATGGGAATGCAAAAAGGATATAGAACAAACATTAATATAGTTAATAGCAAGATTGGGCCTCCAAGAAGACAGGAGATTCTAGATGGTATTGCTGATAACGGAACCTTTTTACCTAGAGGTGTCTTGGTTGAGGATATGGACCAGACCTTCTTAGAGTATTTTAAATCAGATACTGGGTTGGGCTTGACTATTGATGGTGAAAAAGTACCTGTTATATTCTTAACAATTCAACGATGGACCGAATTCACCAAGACTTGGGAATTTACTGATGAATATAAAAACATTAAGATGCCATTTATAACCATAGTTAGAAAGCCAGATATTCAAGTTGGTGAAAACCAAGCTGGGTTATGGAACATACCAGGAAATCGAACCTATACCTATATGAAAATACCAACTTGGGATGGTGTTAGACATGGTATTACCTTATATCAAATTCCACAACCAACATCTATAGATATATTATATGAAGTTAGATTGTTTACCAATCGCATGAAGGATTTAAATCGATTTAATATTAATATACAAAAAGCTTTTCATTCTAGACAATCATATATCAACGTTAATGGTCACCCTATGCCATTGCATTTGGATTCAATTGGTGATGAGAGCAATATTGATGACTTTGAAAATAGACGTTTTTATGTTCAATTATTTGATATTAAAATGATGGGTTATATCTTGGATGAAAATGATTTTAGAGTTATACCTACAATCAATAGAACGTTAATGACTACCGAAATTGAAGAAAAATTGATAGCTAACGATGCAATATTAACACCAATCAGAAAAGGTAACCAAATAGTTTATAATTTTATATGGGAACCAAGGTCTAATACTGAATTTATCTTTAACGCATTATATGATTTAAAGTTTACACAACTAACAAATATAGAAAATATTAGTAGAATCATAATTACTCAAAATAATACAATTGTCTTTGACGGTACTATATTGAACACAGCAATTATTTTTTATGCTAATGATATTATTAAAATAAAAGTTTATAAGGGTGCCGCAACACTAGGTAAACTAACCTTAATTGGAAGTACATTATAATGGGACAAGTTGGAAGAGGTTATGATATAAATCAAACATTTATTATAGAAACAAATGTTGTTGATGGACAAGATATTTTTGTAACTGGTGGTACCTATTCATCTGGAACAGCTATTTTTACCAATAATTCTGGTGGTACATTTAGCGTTAGTGGATTAACAACACCATTCACAGGTGGTACGGTATCTGGGTCAACTAACTTTATAAGTGGTTTAACGGCAAACACCTTTAGTGCAACAACATATCTTGGCTTGCCAACAGATATTAGGGTTACTGGTGGTACATATTCAGCTGGAACAGCTGAATTTACGAATAACACAGGTGGAACATTTAGCGTTAGTGGATTCTTAACTGGTCAGACTGATACATATGTTACTGGATTAACGTTTAGTAATAATGTATTAACTCTTCAACAAACTAATAACCAAGCAAATATAACTACTTTAGTTAATAGTTTTTCAGGTTTAACTGTTAATGGTGGAATATCAGCAAATACAATATCTGCAACTACGTATATTAACCTACCAGCTTTTTCTGGTGCTTATTTACCATTAAGTGGTGGTACGGTAAGTGGTTCAACTAATTTTATAAGTGGTTTAACTGCAAATACAATCTCTAATACTGATTATATTAACTTTAAAACATCACCATCAGTTCCAAATCCAACTGGTGGAACATTGTATTATGATTCAAGTGAAAATGCTTTATCATATAAACCTTTAACAAATCAAAATGATGTAACTATTAATTTAGGTCAAGAAAATTTAGTTAGAATTTATAATAATAGTGGTGCTCAAATTAATAATGGTCAAGTAGTTCATATTACTGGTTCAAGTAGTGGGACACCAACTGTTGCTTTAGCTAATGCGTCTAAGTTAGGAACAACATTTGTTGATAGTTTAGCTCAATCTTCTGGTGTGGCAACACATAATATACCAAATAATGAATATGGTTTTATTACTAGTTTTGGTATAGTTAGAGATTTAGATACTTCAACACTTATAGTAGGTCGAGAATTATTTTTATCTGATACAATTGATGGTGGTATTACAGATGACCCAGACTCAATAGCTTATACGTCTAGAATATCTGTATTAGGTTGGTGTTTGACTTCGGATGCAATAAATGGTAAAATATATGTTAACATTGAAAATGAAAACCAATTACAAAGTTTAACACAACAAGAAGTTAATATTTTATTAGGTAATGCAATATCAACTGGTGTGTATGAATATACTGGTGCTACTACCGCTTCATCAACAACAATTAATGTTGCACCTATGAGAGGTTGGTCGGTTAATAATACATATTCAAACGCAACAAATCCAGATGTAAAAAACCTTTATTATAGTGGTGGTACAAACATATCATTAACTAATATTTTAACAGCAGACTCTACTTATTTATTAATAAACAGTGGTGCTACATTATACCAACAAACAACATTTCCAACACCACAACAACGAAGAGAAAACATATTTTTGGGTAAGGTTAATCACCCAAATAGAACGAGTATATTAAACATAAATAATACCGTTGATTATGATGTATCACCGATGTCATCTTTGCGTGATTTGTGGTCGCCAATAAAATTGATAAATCAAGGTATCATACCCTCACCAAATGGAGCTAATTTAAGTTTTAATACTTCAGCTGGTACTCTTTGGGGTAATGGTATTAATTGGCATAATAATCAATTAAGCCCTAATAATGCCAGCATTCCAGCAAAGATACCAGCATCATTTTTTTATAGAACACAAACTGGTGGTACTAGCGGGTCTGTTACTGTTATCGACCCTAGAAATTATGACTTAGGTGGTGTTATTACTAGTATTGGTAATTCTGGTATTGATGATGCGACCAATCAAAGGATATATATGTATCCGACTGGTGTTATTAATGTATTATATGGTCAAACAATATACGCAAACTTAACTGCCGCTGTTGCCGCTATAAACTCAGAGACATTTATACCTTACCCTAATGCTGAGAGTACTGGTATATTAATTGGTATTCTTTCTGTTAGAAATGATATTGGTACTGATGGAGAACCATTAACTAATACAGATTATGCTAAATTTACACTGGTTTCTAAATTTGGTGAAAGTTTTGGTGGTACTGGTGGTTTATCAACAACTACGCTTCAACAGGCATACGATAATTCAACAACACCAGAAATTGTTATTAACGCAATCCTAGATGGACTAAGTGTTAAAAACGGTACTGGTAATGCTGATAATGTAACTAACGTATTTGAGTCTGTTAACACAGCTAATGCGACCACCGCTTTAATTAGAGCCGATGGCTATATATCTGGTACTACATTCCAATCAAATGGTTTTATAGCAAACAGTAATGGCCTAACAGCTACAACAGTTTCAGCAACAACTTATAATAATTTACCAATAGATATTAGGGTTACTGGTGGTACCTATTCAGCTGGAACAGCTGAATTTACGAATAACACAGGTGGAACATTTAGCGTTAGTGGATTTAAGACAGATGATGTATTTGTAACTGGTGGTACGTATTCAAATGGTTCGTCCGTATTTACGAATAATACAGGTGGAACATTTAGCGTAACTGGATTTAAGACAGATGATGTATTCGTAACTGGTGGTACATATTCAGCTGGAACGGCTCAGTTTACAAATAATACTGGTGGAACATTTAGTGTTAGTGGATTTAGTACTGGTGGTGGTTCCACCTTTACAGGTGGAACGGTAGCTGGTTTAACCACGTTTACAGGTGGTTTATCTGCAAATACAATAAGTGCGACTACTTATTACGGTAATGGTTCTAACCTAACTGGTATTGGTCTTCCAATCGTTAACTTTAGGGGAGCTGTTACAGTAGCATTTGCTGCGGCTACTGAAACAGCCTTTGGTTATTATTTAATACCAGCAAATACATTCACAACAGGTGATATAATTGAAATTGACTGCACTTGGGACCCAACTGACTTCACAGTTGGTTCTTTATTAAATTGTTGGTTTAGGAGTTATACAACAAATACACCACCATCACCAGCAACTGGTCAATTATTGGCGCTTGTTGCTACATCTGGTGCTGCGACAAAATACATTCAAGTAGAAAGAAAGAATTTATACTTTAGTAATTCAACAACACTTAGAGTTCGTGCCGATGCAGCTTATACTGACATAGGTATCATAACAACAACAGCTATGGGAACGCCTACATTTGATACTACCGTTGATAACTATATATACCCAACAATGAGAGCTCTCATTGGTGCCTCTGCAACATTAAGAAGCTTTATAATATCAAAAAAATAAAAAATAAATAATATGGAATATACATTTACATTTGGAAACGAAACACTCACCTTCCCAACTCTAGCAGAGCATAATGCTTTTTTGGAAATATATCAATCATTAATAGGTGCACAATTACCAAGCATATTTGCAACAACTAAGACTACTGCAATTGCTGATGGTATTAACTATACTTCTAATAATGGTTAATTTTCACCGTATAAATCTTTCTTGGTAATACAAGCTTCACGTATTAATTTTTCAACAAAAGAAAACATTTTAAGACCATTCTGTTCGCAATGTTTTTTTAGTAACTCATGAGTTTTTGTTGTAATTTTAATGTTTTTATCTCTCTTAAGCATATCTTTTAATATAAGTATGATGAAAGTATGACAAAAAACATACTAAAACAAATATATATTTTATCCTAATTCTCTTTTTGGGTAAAACCTAATATTTATAATAAACAAAACAATAAAGTAAACTAAAACAACTAATATGGCAACAAAAGTTTTCGTTAGTCCAGGTGTTTATACATCAGAAAGAGATATAACATTTATTACTCGTCAAGTAGGTGTAACAACACTTGGCTTAGTTGGTGAAACCACAATTGGACCAGCATTTCAACCAATATTTATAAGTAATTATGGCGAATTCCAATCTTTCTTTGGTGGCTTAAACGCAACCAAGGTAAAAGATACTGGAGCACCTAAGTATGAATTACCATACATAGCTAAGTCTTATTTATCACAATCTAACCAATTATTTGTAACTAGGGTATTAGGTTTCTCTGGTTATGATGCTGGTCAAGCTTGGGGTATCACTATTGATGCGGCCCTTGACCCATCTACATCTGGTACGGTATCTACTATTTCTTATAGTGGTGGTACTAATTATTTAATATCATATTCAGCGTCACCAACTGGTAGTATTTTATCATTAACTTCTAATGATGTCTTGGTTCAAGCGTTAATAAATGATGGAACACTAGGTTCTAGTCTAGCTTACTTAGGTTCAGCGACTAGTGGTTCAACAGTTAATATTGGTCCAATATTTAGTAAGTTTGGTAATACTTTTAGTGGTGTGTCATTTAACAACTACGTTACTCAAACAAACTATACTGGTGGTACATCGTTGGTTAATATAACTGGTATTACTTCTGGTGTAACCGTTACCTATACTGGTACTGGATATAGTGATGTTGAAGACCAATTGGTAGCATTGTTACGTTCAAGAGGGGCTATAGATGTATCTACACAATTACCTAACTTTGAATTAAGTGCTGCAACTGGTGTTATATTTAATCCAGCATTTAGTGCTGCAACAACAAATCCTGTTGGTGTATTTGCTCTAAGTGGTAACTCAAACACACAGGGTTTATTTAACTACCAAGTATCACTTGATAGAACGCAACGTAATTATCTTCCTAAGGTATTGGGAAGAACGGCACAAGATGGTAATACTGCATTATTTGTAGAAGAACTTTATGGTAATTTATTTAACACAGCAAATGTTGATGGTAAGATTAGAGGTATCAACCAAAGTCTTATTCAGTATGATACCGATTATTCTGATTATTTAAAAGAATATCAACCAGCTGTTACACCATATGTTGTTTCAGAATTGCGTGGTAATAAAGTATTGCGTTTGTTTAGATTATGGACTATTTCTGATGGTAATGCAGCTAACGAACAATTTAAGATTTCAATAGTTAACATTAAGCCAGATACCTTAGAATTTGATATTAGAATTAGAGGTTTTTATGACACTGATGCACAACCAGTTATACTTGAAAGTTTTTCACGTTGTACTATGGACCCAACTTCAGCTAACTTCATTGGTAGAAGAATAGGTACACTTGATGGTGAGTATGTTTCTAAATCAGCCTATGTTCTTGTTGAAGTTGATGACACTAGCAACACTAGTGATGCATTCCCAGCTGGTTTTATTGGTTACCCAATCCGTGACTACCAAACCAACAGTAATACAAGTGTTGTTAACCCAGCATTATTATATAAGACTAGCTATTCAACATTTGAAAATAAACGTAAGTATTACTTAGGTTTATCTGAAACTGTTGGTATCGATTCTGACTTCTTTGACTATAAGGGTGTTCCATTAACCTCTAGCCCAGATATCTGGACAGGTATGACAAATGGTTTCCACATGGATGTTGATGCAACTGGTGTTACAATAGATAACGTATTTGAGGTTATTAACGCAAGTGGTGGTACTTATAGTCCAATATTCTTATTTGACACTGGTGACGCTCAGTTTAGAACTGATGCTGGCTTAGTTGGTGGTCCATATGAATTTTTGTATGCACGTAAATTTACATTTGCACCATATGGTGGTTTTGATGGTTGGGACGTGTACCGTACTATTAGAAGCAACGCAGACAGCTATATTATCAATGGTACTGCTGGTCAAGCTGGTCTTACAAGTGGTGCGTTTGCAAATAGAACATTAACTTCGGGTGATTTAGGTATAAATTCAGATTACTACGCTTACCTTGAAGCTATTTGGACATTTAAAAACCCAGAAGCTGTTAGTATTAACGTTTTTGCAACTCCAGGTATTGATACCTCTAATAACACAAACTTGGTTGAAGCAACAATCGATATGGTTGAAAACGATAGAGCCGATTCGCTTTATGTTGTTACAACTCCTGACGTTGCATCTGGTACTATATTAACTGCTGATGAGGCTGTTGATATTATTGCTGACCAATACGATAGTAACTACACTTGTACTTACTGGCCATGGGTTCAAATCAACGATGCTGAGAACAATGTATTGATATACGTCCCACCTACTAGAGACGTAGTTAGAAACATTGCCTTGACCGATAACATTGCATTCCCTTGGTTCGCTGTTGCTGGTATTCAACGTGGTGATGTTGATGCAATACAAGCTAGAAAATCTCTTACCTTAGCTGAGAGAGATACCCTTTATGAAAACCGAATTAACCCAATCGCTACGTTCAATTCTGATGGTATTAAGATTTGGGGTAATAAAACACTACAAGTTAAGGAATCAGCTTTAAATAGAATTCAAGTTAGAAGACTTCTATTACAAGCTAGAAAACTTATTTCAGCTGTGGCTATTAGACTTCTATTCGAACAAAATGACACAATAGTTAGAAATCAGTTCTTAGCTTTAGTTAATCCAATATTATCAAATATAAGGACTGAAAGAGGTTTAACCGACTTTAGGGTTACATTATCTAGTGACCCAGAGGATATCGATAGAAACCAATTAACTGGTCAAATATTCCTAAAACCAACAAGAAGTCTAGAATACATACAAATAGAATTCGTGGTTACAAATACAGGTGCTTCATTCGATAACATCTAAAACTAAAAGGCCCTACGGGGCCTTTTTAGTTTATAACCATATTTATTATAAAGTAATTTTATGACCAAAATTAAAATAACAGAATCACAATATAAAAAGATTTTGTTAAATAGACAAATTGAAGCTTTATCTAATCAACCCATTATTACTGAGAGTTATGGTGATGTTGTATTAGGTGTTGCTGTATTATTGGGTATTAATTTAAGCGGTCAAAATAAAATTATTGGTCAAAATGCTATTAGTGATGATAATATTATGAACCAAATAAAACAAACACTAGAAGATGATTCTAAAGTTAAGGAGTTGGTTAAATCATTTACCGAAAAAGGTATGGTTAATCCAGATACTAAGTTTGCTAAAAATGCAAAGAATATCGTTAATAAGTTTAATGAAATAGCTAAAGCAAATAATGCAAGTTATAGAATTAGCACCAAGGCAATTAATAACTTAGAGGCTTTAGATAAAAACCTAAATCTTGAGGCTTAAACTAGCACCTATTAAAATTTTATAACACTTTTTTATGTTAAGTATTATTATAATAACCTTGTGTTTAAAATATTTAATTTATTTCTGATTTATTTTGTAATGTTAGATATTTATATTAAACAATAACACTAGTATCACAAAGGTACTAACAAATATTTTAAAAACAAAAAAATGGCTGATTTATTAATGAAAATGCCCTTGCCTTACGAGCCTAAAAGGAAAAACCGATGGTTAATTACTTTTCCAGCTGACTTAGGTATACAACAATGGTGGTTAGCATCTGCCTCTAGACCTTCAATTACTCAAAATGAAGTTGAAATGCCGTTCCTTAATACATCTACGTGGGTTATAGGTCGTTTTACTTGGGAAGCAATTGATGTTACATTCCGTGACCCAATTGGCCCATCTGCGACACAAGCTATTATGGAATGGGTGCGTTTGCACTCTGAATCTATAACAGGTCGTCAAGGTTACGCTGCTGGTTATAAGAGACCTGTAGAGCTTGAAATGCTTGACCCAACAGGTGTTGTTGTGGAGAAATGGTTACTTGACGGTACTATGCTTACAAATGTTGGTTTTGGTGATTTATCAATGGATGATGATGCCATCGCTGATATTACAGCAACGCTTAGATTCGATAGGGCAATACTTCTTTTTTAGTTGGTTGATTATCAACTAGTTACGTTTATTTTTCAATTTTACTCTATCAAAACATTGACTTATAAGAATTCTTTCAGTATATTTGCTGAAAGAATTTTTATTTATGGTAAAATGTAAAAAATGTGAAAGAGAGTTTGAAACATTGGATTCTCTTAGGAGACATAATAAACAGAAACATGGTGTTGATGCTGAAAAAACTTATATTGAATATGTTTTGGAGGGTGTTGAGCCTATCTGTAAATGTGGTTGTGGTGAGAAACCTAAATACTTGGGTATTGACGCTGGTTTTAGAGACTTTATTCGTGGTCATGCTGCTAGAGTCAACAATAACTGGGGGCATAATCCAGAAGCTCTAAAAAAATCACATGAAACGCAAAAGAAGATGCACGATGCTGGAACGTTAAAGGTATGGAATGATGGTTTAACCAAAGAGGACCCTAGGGTTGCTGAAAACACCAGAAAAACGATGAGTAACCCAGAGCGTGGTAATAATATTTCACAAGCTTTAAGCGGTATACCAAAAAGTGATGAACATAAACTTAAATTGAGCGAAACCGCTAGTATTAGGTGGTCCAATCTAGATGAACGTGAAAAACAATCTCATAGAAGAATGTTGTATATTATGAGTAATGGGTTTCAAGTTAAATCAAAACTTGAGGAAACTTTTAAGAAATTTCTTATTAATGAATTAAATTTAATAGAAGAGGTTGATTTTTATTCGCAATACTACGTTAGGGAATTAAAAGCATTGTTTGATTTTAAAATTTCTGGTAAGAAAATATTAATTGAGGTTGACGGTGATTATTGGCATTGTAACCCAGATTCTAACTTTAAAATACCAAAATATGCAGCACAGATAAGTAATTTAAAACAAGATGAAAGAAAAGAAGAATGGTGTATTAATAATAATTATATGTTAATTAGATTTTGGGAGAAGGATATTAATGAGAGACCAGAATGGGTTATTAAACAATTAAAATTAAATATTTAAGTATTTTAAAGTTTTTAAAAATAAAAAATATTTAATTAATTTTATTTATCTGATTATCAAGAGATTATAATAATTTTATTGTTTTACTCTATCAAAACATTGACTTATAAGAATTCTTTAAGAATGACCACTAAATTTTAGTGGTCATTTTTTATTATTATAATTAACGCTATAATCTTTACAAAAAAAGTTTAATGACATATATTTATGAATAAGAATAAATTATGGAAAAACCAAATGTAATACCAAACCAAGCTCAAAAAAATGAGGCTGACGAAAGGGCGAGAATAGCAAAGTTTGAGGCTGAAAAGGCTAATGCAACCAATGAAATATATGCTAATGCGGCTCAACCAACAGATACACCAGTCACACATATAGATGCTGTAGAGGCTATGCGACTTAGAACCGAAGCACAATTAAATATGCTTAAGACCAATGGTACGGTTGTTGAACCAAACCTATCTGAAAATCCAAGGCCAGTATTATCTAGATATGACCAAGAAGTCTTAGCGATAAGAACAAAAGCTGAAGAACAAATGAAGCTTAGAGATGCAGCATTATCGAATAATCAAACACAAACCGATAATTACCATAGAGCATCTGAAGGTTTAATTAATCAAACATACGAACCTAAAACATATGAACCTACAACATATCAACCACAATATAACCCATCGGCACAACAACCAACTAAAGAATCTATGAATATACCACAACAAGTACCGAATATTGATTCATATTTAATTGAATTGAATCAACCAAACTATAATACAGCACAAGATACGGTACCGTTACCATCTGAAGGTAAGTTATATAGAAATAAGAAACCTAGCATTAGAGTATCATTTATGACTACTGCTGATGAAAATATTCTTACCAGTCCTAACTTAATTGAAAGTGGACAATTTTTATCTATTCTATTTAATAGAAAAATGTTAGAACCAGATTTAAGGTACAGAGATTTACACATTGGTGACAGGAATGCTCTTATGATTTATTTAAGGGCCACAGCGTATGGTGAGATGTATCCAGTTACATTATTGGATGAAGATGGTCAACCATTTGATACTGAAATTAACTTAAATGATTTAAAGTATAAAAAGTTGGGTGCTGAGCCAGATGAAGAAGGATTATTTCATTTTGTATTACCATTATCTAAAAGACAAATCAAGTTTAAACTATTAACTTGTGGTGATGTTGATGACATTGAGGTTATGTTAGCTAAGGATAAGGCTAATAATTTACCAGTTAATAATAGTAGCACATATATTCTTCAAAAAACCTTTGTTGAAATTGATGGCATAAGGGATAAAAACTTAATTACTGAATTTGCTAGCAACATTACAATAAAAGATGCTAAGGCATTAACTCAATATATTGATAAGATTGAAAGTGGTATTGATTTGGATATTACTATTGGGACTCCAAGAGGTGGGTCCATAACAACATTTCTTCCCCTTAACCGAAACTTTTTTTGGCCTAACCGCTAATTATAAGGTACCATTATTAGAAGAGATTTATCTTTGTCTTCAACACTTAAAGGGTGTTACTTATTCAGATGTATTAATGATGCCAACATATGAGAGACGATTCTTTTTAGGGTTGTTAACCAAAGATTATAGAGAACGTGAAGAACATCAAGAAAAAATGAGAGAACAACAATCGACTAAAAGTGGTAAGGGTTCTAGAACAAGCAGGGTTTCTGGTTCCGCACTGAAGCAAAGACTTAAAAACGGTGATATACCATTAAGTTAATTAAATACCCACATTGTGGGTATTTTTATTTTAACTAATATTTATAATAAAAGAATCATGAAATTAATAATTAATGAACGACAATTAAAACTTATTGAGGACCATATCAATGAGTCTAAGTATGATAAGACTACAATGGTTAAGTTAGGTAAAGTATTATTGGATTTAACTAAGATGGTCGACCATTATGATGATATCGTATTAACCACAAAAAGTAACAACGAATTAGTTTTAAGTTATGTATCAAATGATGATAGTACATATGTCTTTAGTGTTAAAAAAGATAACGCAAAATTAGTAAAAAAATTTACTAATTTAGCTATAAATATTAATTTAGGTAATGGTGAATTTGATGGTGACGAAGAAGCTATTGATATATACCTTAAAAATAAAAATATTATAACAACTGACGGTTCTAGTTTTACACTACAATTTATTGGTAGTAATAAGACACTAAAAAATAAATATATTAAACTTAATAATATAATTAATTTCCATCCATACGTTGGAGGTGGTGATGACTCGGAAGATTTAGTTACACCACCAGATACTACTACTGGTACTACTACTACTGGTAGTACGGAGGGTATTTTAGATGATGCTAAGATAGCGTATGATATGATATCAAAAGACCCATTATTAAAAAAAGCATTTTATTCACAACCAAGTTTTTTAAATCTATTTGTTGCTGAATTAACGGGTAAGAGAGCTGTTGGTAAGGGTATTTATAGCGTTTTAAATTTACTCCGTACATATAATAATAAAAAATATACTGATTATTTAAAGGCTGAATTCATAGAGGGTAAAGAAATTACTTTTATGTTTTTAGACTCTAAAAACATTGTATCAGATAACAAAACAATTTTTAACGTTGACGAACAACAAAAAACAGAATATAAATCAACGGTTGATAATAGACTGGGTTATTACCCTATTCTTGTTAGTAAAAATAGTGGTCTAACTTTTGAATTAGAAATTAAAGACCCAATAAAGGGGAAAAAAGATGGTTTTAGTTGTATATTAGTAATTAAAAATAACGATAAACCTTACAGAGAAAAAAATAGAATAAGGATTGAAATAATTAGAGGTGTAGCTTCTCCAGGTTATAAACCAATTGCTATTACCAAATCTGATACCACATCTGGTACAACAACAACTAATACAACAACATCTACAAACTAATATATTATGGATAATGATGAATTACAAAAACAAATTAATTTATTAAAGGAAAGTGCTAGGATTAGGGCTGAAATGGGTAATAGCTTAGAGGGTTATTTATCTGGTTTAAAAACCATGACCGCATTACAAAAAGAATTGGTTCGTCAAGATGAAATAATCCTTCAACTTGAAAAAGACAAAATTGGAGCAACTCAAGATGAAATAGATTTAATTGAAGCAAAAATTAAATTACTAAAGAAAGAGGGTGAATCAATTAAGGCTAACATAAAGAGGTATCAAGAAGCAAGTAAAGAGACCAATAAAGGTTTATTAATATCCGCTAAGGGTCTTGGTATGGTTGCTAAGGGTATACTTGATATACCAAATACCGTTAATAAAACTCTAGATAAAATATCTTCATATGGATTGTTTAAGATGGATAAAGCCATCAAGCAATCTAGTCTTAACATGGGATTGATGACCAATCAATCTAAGATGTTACGTTTTGATATAACAGAGGCTGCAAATAGTACCTTAGAGATTGGTGATGGTATCGAAGAATTAGCTAAGTACCAATCTGATTATAGTGATGAATTAGGGCGTTCAGTACTATTGGGCCGTAAGGGTCTTGAAGCTATTAGTGAGATGGCTAAGGGTACTGGCTTAGGTGCTGAAGGTGCTGCAAAGATGGCAGCTGATTTTGAAATGCAGGGTATATCAGCTGAAAGGACTAGAGACTTGATTGAAGAATCAGTCAATACCAGTTCTAAATTAGGTTTAAATGCATCTGAGATTATTAAGAACATGCAACAAAACTTTAAGCTATTAAATAAGTATAGCTTTAAGGGTGGTGTTAAGGGCCTGATTAAGATGGCTGAAACGACTACTAAATTGGGTATTGAAATGAATTCAATTACTGGTATGGCTGACAAGTTATTTGATATTGAAGGTGCCGTTGATATGTCAGCTCAATTGCAAGTTATGGGTGGTGCTTGGGCGCAAATGGCTGACCCGTTTCGTTTAATGTATTTGGCTCGTAATGATATGGAAGGATTAACTAAAGAACTTGGTAAGGCAGCTGAATCATCGGTACATTTTAATAAAGAATCAGGTGAATTTCAAGTATCAGCACTTGAAATGCATAGGCTTAGAAAGATTGCCGAACAAACTGGTGTTGCCTATGATGACCTAGTAACAGCTGGTAAAAATGCTGCAAAGTATACTAAGATTAGGTCTCAGTTATCATTTAGCGTTAGTGACCCAGAAATTCAAGAATTTATTACGAACACTGCAACTTTTGAAGATGGTAAAGCTAACATTGAATTTATGGTTAACGGTAAACCAGTTAAGAAGTTGGTCAGTCAAATAACACAAATGGACTTAGCTAGCCTAGAAGCGCAAAGTAAAGAAGAAAAAACGCTTAAAGAATTAGCTAAAGAAGCTAGAACCTTTGATGAAGCATTTAATAATACGGTTAATTTATTTAAAAAATCATTATTACCGTTTATTGATGCGATAAATACAAGATTATTACCTAGTCTAGATGGTTTTACCATGGAAATGAAACAAGGTGGTTGGTTGGATAAAATTGGTGGATTTGCCAAAGAAATTGGTAATTTAGTTTCAGGTATTGCTGGTCTTATATTAGACAATCCAGTTGCTTCATTAATAGGTTTTTTTGGTACATGGGCTTTAGCGAAAGCAGCTACTTGGTATGCCTATGGAGTTCAATTGGGTTTGGGTTTTAATACAGTTACACAAGGTAAAGGTGGAGTCATGGAATTAGCTAAGGGTTTTGGTAAAATTGCTGGCCCATTGATTGGTACAGCCGTAGGTACTGGGGTTGGTATGTGGCTTGGAAGTAAAGCTTCTAGCGCAATGGGTAATGATGATACGGTTACAGGTTACGTTGCTGGTATTGCTGGTGGTCTTGCTGGTGGTGTCGCTGGTGGGGCATTATTAGGGGCTTCTATTGGTAGTATTATACCAGGTTTTGGAACCGCTATTGGTGCTTTGATTGGCGCAGGAGTAGGTGCTTTTGGTGGTAAGGTTATTGGTGATTACGCAGCATCAGATGCTTTTTTTACTAGCCCTATTGGAGATGGTATTATTGGAAATAGCGGTCCAAAGTTAGGTAGCAACTATGATAAAGGTAGAGGTATTATTCAAAATGGTAAAATAACACCGATTGATAATAAAGATGACTTAATAGCGATGAAAAAGGGTGGTGCTATTGATAAATTTGCATCAAAAGCAGAATCTAAACCTGGTATAATAAAGCATGTGTTTTCAGACCTAAATATCAATGGAAGCTTAATGATTTCTATACCAGGTAACCAATCAATGGGTGTAGATTTATTGAAAGACCCAATGTTCATACGAGATATTAGCAAAATGATTAAGGTTGAAATGCAAAGGTCAGTTAATCAAGTTCAAAAAGGATAATTATTTGGTTGATAATCAACTATTTAATAACTATTTTCAAATAATACTTGTTTTTGTCAGAAAAAAGTAGTAAATTTGTATAAATTAGTTAAAAAATTGTAATTAACTATATAATAATAATACTATAGTAACAAAATAATAGTATAATACATATAGTATAACTAATAATAATTAATCATTTATTTTAGTAAAAATTACCTTATCATAGTATTTATATAGAAAGTACTATGCCATTTCCATTTTATAATGTTGGTGCACCAACACAATTAACCAAGAATAGTATTACCAATACTGCAACTAGTCTTGGTTTAAGGGATTTTTTATTAAATAGAAACTTATCACCAAGATATCCTCAATTATCAACTTCGTTAAATGGTAGTCCTAGAATTGGTGAACCTGTACTTGAAACTAGTATTAATGGTAATAGTAACGTAATACCCATTGGTCTTCCATTAGAAGTTGAAGGCTTAAACAATTATAATACCGCAATACTACCAAATAAGTTCAAGAATGATGATGGTATATCACCAACATTATTAAACATTGATGATATCCAAACAATTCAAGGTGTTTTTGGTAGTGTAGATTATCCACAGGGTACTCAATCATATCCAATTAGTGCTACGCAAGATGTTAGTAATTTTGGTTTATTAGGTAAGACAGAATTTGCCGAATTTAGGAAAAAAATAACGCTTTATAATCAATACTTAGATGCATCTAAACAACTAGACGTATCTGATTATATTAGTCTTCAACCAGTTGAAATCAATAGACAAATCAAAGGGTATCTTGATGAATATGGTGCATTGAATGTTGGTGATAGCGGAAGTGTTGAAGCGGCAAATATTATTGGTAGCATATTAAATGGCCAAGGACTTGGTTTTGCCAAGGCTGGTATCGTTACTAATTTTGATATTAGGTCATCATTAGCTGGAAGAGTGTTAGGTGCTGTTGGTGCTATCAATGATACAAAATTAGGTATGATTGGTGCACAACAATTAGCATTATCATTAGCCAATAATGCAGCATTTAATACTCAACAAAATATCCTAGGTGCCTTGAACGTATCAGATAATATGTTAAGTATTGCTAAGGGTAATGGTACAACTGGCTTTAGACCTAATTATAAGATAACGATACCTTCAAGTACCGCTGGTCAAGTATTTGATTATACCGCTAGTATACTTGGCTTTACAGTACCTAGAAGTTATTTAAGTGATGCTGGTTCAATATTTACCTCTGAGTATAGCTCTGGTAATATTGAAAGAGCTAATGCAATGATTGAAAATACAGGTAAAGGACAAGTTGTTGCACTTATTACAAACGCAAATGCTAATCTTATTGGTACTGGAGAATATGATAATCCAGATAATACGCCATTTAGGAGTGGTTACGCACCAGGTTATTTAAACAATAAAGGTGAAAAAGCCATCAATCCAAACCTATATGCATTTTATAATTCGGACAAGGCTACGATTTATAACTTCATAGCGCAACCTAGCGACCCTAAAAACGTAATACCTGAGATATCATACCAAAGAGATAAGATGGTGTCGGATTATGGCTTTAAATCGCCCGAAGAAACCTTTACTGGACCAAGGGGTAATGTAGGATATAACAACAGGAAGATTAGTGATGTTGGGTTTACATGGACAACAGGTAATGGCGATGCCGTAAATGCGTCTACTGAATTTGATGAGTTAATAGAAGGTGAGGATTTACATACCAAAAAATCTCTATTGTTTAAAACACAAAAGCTATTTAATAGCGTAGGAATGAAAAGCATTGTTTCTGTTAAGGGTGAAATGGGTCAGACATCAAGTCAAATACAAACAGCTAATGCTGATGGGATATCTAAAGGTAGTGCTGTTTTAAGTGGGTCGCTTTACAATGCTAATGGTGTTGTAGATAAGGGTGCTAACGCTGAAAATACATTTTGTAGAAGCTGGACTACGTTAAATAGATATGATACGGTATCTAAGATGGTTAGAAAATCTGGTCTAAATGCAACGGTACCATATAGATTTCAAACGATTAATTCAACGCTTGATGATAATGGATTTCCAAAGATAGCTCCATATACAACTGATATACAAAACGACCCAGCAAAGGGTACGAAAACAAATCCTAAAAATTATATGTTTTCAATTGAAAACTTAGCTTGGCAAGATGATATAGCAGATTTACCACCTGTTGAAATAGGAAGTGGTGACTTAACCACAGGTAAACGAGGTAGAATCATGTGGTTTCCACCATATAATATCCAATTTAGTGAAACATCAAGTGTAGATTGGGAAACAAATAAATTTATAGGTAGGGGTGAACCAATCTACACATATAATAATACCGAAAGAAGTGGTAACCTATCATTTAGTATTATTGTAGACCATTCTAGCTACATGAATTCATTTAGAGGAACTAATGGACCAGAGGATAACTATGTTGCATCATTTGTTGCTGGATGTGTTGAACCATCAATTGCGTTTGCTGATAAGCTAACGGTAAGTAATGAAAGTTCAAATGGTAATAATCTTAATTTATTTCCACAAAAGGTAGAAATTGAACCAGAAGTACCACCAGTTAATTTTAGTGTATATTACCCAAATGATGTTTATGATATACTTACAATAACTGATTTAGGTTATGAAAATGGATTACAAAACGATTTTAATAATGGTAACGCTATTGTTGGAACAACTAAGATTGATTATTCAAATGATGGTAAAGGTACAGGTTTTGGTATTGGATTAATTAGAGGACAAGTGACTCCTCAAAAAGATTCAGATGGTGGACCCATATCACCAGAAACTTTTTCAACATATTATGATGGTTATAACTATGGTCTTAATGGTTCTTTAAAGGTAGACCCAAATGGTCCAGTTTACAGCGGTTTATCAGACCCTGCTTTTCTACCAGCATTAGAAAATTATCTTGAGACGAAGGGGGTATATTGTACTATAACCATTCAATCATATGCTAGCCCACAGGGTGTTAAGGAAACCAATGATATCTTAGCGCAAAAAAGAACAGAAAGCATTTATAATTACTTAAATGCCAACTTAAATATATCAAATAAAACTAATAGATTAAAGGTAATAAAAACTAGTAAAGCACTAACTGGTACTGGTTGTAAAGTTGATGGTAACTCAGATGAGCAGCAATGTAAATTAGATAGAAAGTCGGATGTTTCATTTGCGTTTAGTCCTGAATTAGCACAACAAGATACAATAACACCTAATGGTGTTAATCAAGCACCTCAACAGAATAGACGTATTAATACTAAGATAATTAATAAATTATACGATGAATCAAATTATTTTGATAAATTAGCCGATACTGATAAATTTGTATTTGATAGCTTCAGGGAAAAGATAAAATACTTTCACCCAAGCTTCCACTCAATGACACCAGAGGGTTTAAATTCTAGATTAACTTTCCTTCACCAGTGTACAAGGCAAGGGCCAACACTTGAAACCCTAGGTGTTAAAAATTTAGCATTTGGTCGACCACCTATTTGTATACTTAGAATTGGTGATTTTTATAATACCAAGGTAATCATTGATAATCTAACTATTGATTATGAACCAATAGTATGGGATTTAAATCCAGAAGGTATCGGTGTACAACCAATGATAGCAAATGTAAATTTATCTATTAAATTTATTGGTGGTTCATCATTATTAGGACCAATTAATAAGTTGCAAAATGCGTTATCATTCAATTACTACGCAAATACACACGTATATGACCCAAGAGCTGATTATATAGCTAAAAAAACAGAAAGAACTGGTGCTGCTGCTGGTGCTGCTGCTGGAGCTGGCGCTGGAGCTGATGTTAATACTGATTTAGTAGACTGGGAAATCGTTAACGGTGTTAGTAATGTTAATGTTCCTGAATATAGAAACGTAACAATAATTAATACACCAGTAGAGCCAGTAACCAATCAAATATTGGCTAATGATGTAGCTACTGGACCAACCACACCACCACCAGCCAATGTAGAACCACCAGCACAATTAGGTTCTGATAAGGATATTTATCTAAATGGTAATTTATTCGCTCGTTATAGTTTAAATATTGATTATACTGATAAAGGAGATTTAACGGGTGATTTTTATATTTTAGATAATAATGATTTATTAAACAGTGAACATGTTGCTAAATTACAAATATTATCTTCTGGGATTGGTGGTGCTTGGGTTGATATTGTTAGTTTTACTATTGCTGGCCCAACAACACCTAACGGTATAGCTGGTAAGGGTTCATTTACTACTAGTAATAATAATTGGAGACAAATTTTAACTGATTATACCAACAACAATAAATTAAATTTTAGAGTAATAATACCAGAGTGGTCAATGTTATTTTTTAATGAGTTTTTTTATTTACCATACGATTGTCCAGCTGAAGACTATAAATATGGTGATTTACTAGACTCGTATGATTTTGAAAATATTAATAATAATCCGTGTCTTAGCTGTTACCCAAATCCATATACTGCAACTAAACCAGTAATGATAAACGGAATTGAATGTCCACTTAGTGGAACCACAACATAAAAAAAAAATTAAATTAATACTATGTATTACGATAGATATAAAAATTTTAGGGATAATAGTAACATTAAACCAATACCTGGTATTAAGATACCAGCATCCAGTTCTGATAAGTTGGTTTTATACCGTAAAGGACAGTCAAGACTTGACAAAGTAAGTAATGATTATTATAATAATGCTTATAGTGGTTGGTTAATACTTAATGCTAATCCAGAATATGGTGGTTTAGAGTTTAATATTCCAGATAATACCGTATTAAGAGTACCGTTTCCGTTTGATGATGCGATACAAAGATATATTGACCAAGTAAAATTACATTTAACCCTATATGGCAAATAAGACACAGATAGTAGACCCAAATAACATTATTAATTCAGTATTTAATAATACTCCTGTTCCATTAGATGATTTGACCATTTCAGTTGAATTAAAAACCAGAAAGAAAGGTAGAACGATATTAGTAAGTGATAAAAATTCATCGTTTGGTAATTCATCTGACCAGATTACGATTAATTTTATTGATGGTAGTAATGTTGGTGGGAAAAAATATTTAACAACTAAGTTTACTGATTTAACAACAAGTCTAGATTCAAACGATAATCCAGAAACACTTGGTATAACTGGAATTGATATCGAGTTTAATTCATCATTTGCCCCATTGATTACGATACAATTTGTTGATGTAAGAGGTAGTGCTATATTTCAAAACGAGGATAAAATATTAAATGGGACCAATAAGTATTCAGTATTCTTTCAGTTACCGTATCCATTATATACGTTAACCATAAAGGGTTATTACGGTCAACCAGTTTCTTATTGTCTACACATGACAAAGTTTACTTCTAGATTTAATTCACAAACAGGTAACTTTGAAATAACAACCAGTTTTATTGGATATACATATGCTATGTTATCAGATTTATTATTGGGATATCTAAAGGCGATACCGTATACTAAGATAGGTGCTGATAAATATAAGGTCTTAAAGGATGAGGATAATACTATACTTACATTAGATGAGTTATATAAAAATATATCACTAATAGATGATTCGACCAAAAACTTACTAGCTGATAATGATGATTATAAAGACTTAAGCTCATATCAAACAAAATTAGACCAACTAGAAGCTATTAGGAATAATTTAACTAAATTAAATTCTTTTGAAGGTGTTACTAGTTATGAATTTGTGATTTCTAAAGAGTTACTAGTAGATACGTCAACATATATTAAAAACATAGAAAGTAGTGTTCAGGACTATAATAATGGTAATAAGTTATCTCTTGATACTTCATCATTTAATAGTATAGTACCAATAGTTAAAACTAAAAAAGAATTAGTAGAAGCAAAAGACAAAGGCAATGAATTAGAAAAAGCCATATTAGATTTTATTAGTAGCCAACAAAGTATTGAAACTACTGATGATATATTTTTAACAATTATTGATAATAGAGAAAGATTAAAACAACTTGATTCACGTAAGGAAAGAATAGATTCAGAAATAAAAATAATAAAAGAAAGAGTAGCCAAGCAATTGGAGGTAAATGTAGTTAATAAACTAGGGTTTAAACCAACTATTAGAACAATAATGAAATCAATAACTTCAGCTGCTGAAGTTTTTTTACAAACAATATATACCATATCTTCAGAAGCCGAAAATGACACTACCAGAGCTAAGGAATTAGACTCTAAGTTTGAATTTTTTGATATAAAGCAGAATGCTGTGGGTAATACACCAACAAATTCTAGCAGTGGTCAGTTAAATAAAAAATTTTATCCATGGCCAGAATATAAACAATCAGATAAGGAAAATCGTTATCTTGAAACGTATTTAGGAGCGCCAGATGTGTTAGATGTACCAAATAATGTAACAGAAATACGTTTCATTGACGATTTATTAAGGGCCTTTTTAGAGTCGGATAAAAATACCCTAATAACCGAAACAGAAATTAGACAAAACACAACGAATTGGATACCAACAAACCCGTTAGATACTAGATTATTTACAGATACATTCCCATATAAGAGAATGGAATTTTTGGATACTGACGATGTTATGCTTATGATATTAATACGAGCAATGACATTTTTAGGTATTTCTAACCAAAATCTAATAGATGATGAAATCATTAAAATGGCTGAACGTGAAATAGATTCAATCATTGCAGATTTAGATAATAAACAATTAATTGATACATTAAAATCAAAACAAATTACTGATTTTTTAAGTCTTGATACTAAGATTATTAATGGTAAAATATCTAGGGTTGTCGAAAAAATACCTAATGTTGGTATTAGTTATAATTATATTTTAGATAACAATAATATTAAAATAATACCAATTAATGGTGATTTTAAGGACGCTGGTCTTCCTAACTATGTTATTCTTAATAATGTTAATAATTCTACTTGGCCAACTGATGAAGTTGGTTTAACGAAAAAAGCTGAAAGCGGTAGTATTTTTTTAACAAATTATACACGTAGTACTGATTTAAAACCAAACGATGGTGGTATATATGTTAAATTTATAACAAGGTCTGAATACAACCAAAATACGGAATACCCACTACCAATAGATACTAATATTAAACCATTAAATTTGTTAGCATTAACAGAAGTTGATAGTAGTGCTGAAGAAATTGGGTTTGATATTTTTGGTGGACCTTACGGTATACAAACATTTGATAGGTTGAATTACGGTTTTAACACCACTATTGATGGTAAAGTAGAAGAAATAAATGATTTTGATTTTAGATTTATGTTTTATAAATCACCTAAAAATCCAGAACATAATAATGCATTAGCTTCACCTAGAGCTACACCTATTGATGAATATTACTTAATAGATGGACCATTATTTAATAAACAAGCACCTGATGAAGTAGCAGTTTTTACTAATTTGTTAAACTTAAATGAAAGTTCATTTACCAAACCTTACAATAACTATGGTAAAAATACAGAAGCGATATATCAGTCAATAAAACAAAATAAAAAACTAACTTATCCATTTATTGATTTTTATGTTTATTCATCCAACAACGAAAATAGAGTTAGTTTGTTTGGTAGTCGTTTTTATTATGAACAAATTAATGAAGTAAAGGCAATATTATTCTTACATACATTTCCGTGGAATGGTTTGATAAATAATGATGATATAAATACTATATTTACTAGACCAGAAATAATTAATACTTTTAAAAAAAGGTCTGGTTTTATATCTGTACCAAAGTTATGGGCTGCATTTATTGGTGGTATGTTATGGCGGTCAAAACAAACAATTGACCCAATACGTTTTTATAATCCAAATGACCCTTTCATTCCTTTTATGGATACTGATGCAAGTAGTTATCCAAAAAAAGATGAATACCTAACAGCACAAAATGGTGCATTTACGAATAGAGCTACTATGGTATTTGAATCTGGTTTTTCACCAGTATATTTACGAATTGAAAATTTATTATTAACATTACCAGAACAAGCTAAAGATGAGTTTATAAGAGTATTTGAGGATTTTGTTATTAACGATTGGAATAATATTAAATCAAAATTAGAAATTTCTAAAGCCTCAACTAATTGGGTACAAACGTGGAACGATATTAATACCTCACTGAGAAAAGTGCAAGGTGGAACTTATGATTACTTGGTGTTTGTTAAAAAACAATTACTAAAGGATTCATTTAATAATTTTGATAATTATCTTAAAATTTCACCAATGTGGGATGGGGATGATAATGAATACAGATATAACTATATCCTACAATTAAAAGATGATGTTGATATAAATAAAGAAATAATTTCTTTATATAAAGAAGAACTTATTTTAATTAATACAACACCAAGTATTTGGGATAATACTAAACCACCTACAAATAAAAAACGTGCCGATATTTTAGTCAGTGAGAATAATTTTAATCTTTATTTAAATACAATCTTAAATAAAATTAAGGGTTCAACAACGAATTACGCTTACGATACAAAAGCAGCTCAAAATAAATTATTTGGTAGTACTAAAGAAAACTTAATAAAGTTGCAATTGTACCGTACTTGTAAAAATATTTATGATAAATGGGTTGGCTACGCTGATACTGAAAATGTCGTATTTCAATGTGGTGGTAGAAACCTTGTTGACACAGCTTTAGCTAATAAACGTAGCACCAATGGGGCTACCAATGCAACACCTAGATTAATAGATAGCTTTAGATTTGTAACTAGGTCATTTGAGGACATTGGTGATATAATGGCGATAAACCCTTCGCCATTAAAGGATTATCTAGACGGAAATATTAATACTAGTTCTTATGATATGATAACTAGCTTATTATCGGCTAACAACTTTGATTTTGTTCCGTTACCGTCATTTATAAATTATAAAGACCCTGCTGTCTTAAGTAGCGTATTTAAACCTTATCCAAGTTATACTGATGTACCAACAGGTAATTACAGTGGCCCATCATTTGTATGTATGTATGTTGGTCAAACCTCAAAGAATCTTGATTTTGAGAATTCAAACTATCTAGATGATGGATTTGATGCAACTGATGATTTAAATACTTTACCACCTGATTTCACTGGAAGTGTTAAGGACGATGAAGACATAAATACCTTCTTTAAGGTAACGTTTGGTCAACAGAATCAAAATCTATTTAAAGATATTGTATTGGACCAAAGTGAATTTGGTGAAACTGCTGAATCATTACAAATAATTGATGACATATCACAAAAAGGTGGTGAACAACATAAATCCTTTGGTGGTCAAAACCTTTATAACGTATATTCGGTTAGAAGCTATAAGGCTGAAATAGAAATGATGGGTAATGCCATGATTCAACCTATGATGTATTTTCAATTAAATAATATACCAATGTTTCATGGTGCTTATATGATTACCCGTGTTAAGCATAGTATCAAACCTAATTCAATGTCTACCAATTTTACTGGCGTTAGAATAAAAGCAACAAAATCACCAATATTCACAACATCCCATTTTTATATGTCATTCCTAGAAACAATTAAGGCTGGTGATTCAACGTTAAGTAATAACTTAACGACTCTAGCACCTAGAGTTAACGGTACTTTCGCACCAATAGTAGTAACATTAATTGAAACTGGTGCTTTTAATGGTTATTTTGATAACGTAATTGATGCAAATAAACTTGTTAAACCAGAAATACCAAAAGGTATTGATAATACAGCTAACTCTAAGCTACTGATACCACAAGCAGCTACTTCGTTAAATACTATGTTAACTGCTTGGTTAACGTGGATGAAAGATAATGGTTTCGTTGGTGAGAATGGTACATATGCTGGAATTACCAGTATGTTTAGGACTATTGAAGTCCAAGAAAATCTATATAAATCAAAACCAAAAGGGGCGGCAGCTTTACCAGGTACATCTATGCATGGATGGGGTGTTGCTGTTGACTTTCAATTTTACAAAAAAAATGGTGACATAATACGAAATTATAAATTGGAAAATAATAAACCAAACGTAGAAGAAGGTTTTAATTTTAATGTAAATGAATCATTGGTTTGGTTGATTGAAAATAGTTATAAGTATGGTTGGTTAATACCAGCGCCATTAAGAGACGGTAATGGTACTGAAGAATTTTGGCATTTTGAATATCATGGTAAATCGGCTCCTTGTTTTATTAGAAAAAACCCAACATATAAAGGTAAGCCTACGTCAATTACTATAAATACTGATACACTTGGTATATTTGGGGATATTTTAAATCCGATTGGATTAGATGGAAAAGAAGCTGTTTATATAAATTGTGATGATAAGTATGTTAATAAATCTGATGGTACTGGTGAAATAACATCAGCAGCTTACCCAAATATATTACCAGATAAATCGCAATTAGAGATGGTCAAAGACCTAAGTGATGATTGGGTTAGTAGAGCTACAACAATAATAAAGACGTTTGAGGGTTTTTCAAGTGTTGCAATCTTAGATGCTGGTAATTATAGAGGTGGCTACGGCACAGATAGAATAGTGGAAAGTTTAGGTGCAACACCAGTTGATGTCTTACAAGGTACAACATTTACCCTTGAACAAGCTACTTGGTCCTTATCTTATGATATAGAGGAGAGATTTGCTCCGATAGTAATTTCAAATATTGGTAATAATGAATGGACATTATTAAATGATAATCAAAAAGCTAGCTTAATTTCTTATGCATACAATGGTGGACCAAAAAGACTAATAGATAGAGGTATATCAGATGCAGTAAAGAAAGAAGACTATATACTTGCTGCAAAACTAATTGGGGAGGGTCCAATAACATCTGAGGGTAAAGTCTTAAATGGTTTAATAAAAAGACGAAAAATAGAATCGCAAATATTTGCTAAACCAGTTTAATAATCGTATCTTTGTAAGATGAAGATTGGAAATATAGTTTCGGTAGATAAAATATCTGCACCACAAGAGTTTAATGTGGTGTCATCTATTGACGATATTATAGTTGGATTACCGACACTAGTCATTGGTTACGACTATGTTAATAAACACTATCCTAATTTTGACATTGGGGAGATATTAATATCTGATAATGTATATTGGACCTTTAAGAGGACAGAAAAGCGTGATAAGCATTCTGAAGACTTAAATTGGTTTATACTGAAGGTATATGGTGATTTATTAAATAAATTATCTTACATCTTTGTTGACCCAATACAATACAAGCCAAAAACCCTAGTAAAGATTATTAGGAAGATATTAAATATCAATAATAAGATTGCTTATTTAAGTGGCTCGATGGTATACATCTATGGGCATGAATATGTCTTTGGTATTGATTTAAAGCTATTAGAATTTATTGGACTTGATGTTGATAAGATAATGACCAAGATAAGACTAAGTTGTGATATATTATTAACTGATGATAAGGTTACCGATTTAAAGCATGATTTTCAAATATTTTCAAATGTGTCTAAATACATACCTTATTTATTTTCATTAAGAAATGCTTAGATATTAATGGGTTTTTTTGTTATTATAAGATATTTATAATAAGATAACGACTAGTTAAACATTAATTTATGGGAAATAAACAAACAAACTTAGATGTAAATAAATCAGCTGACTTAGACAAAGCTCTAGATGCAATGTTAGAAAACGGTAAAACAAACGATATGGATTGTAGTTCAGGTGTTTGTATCATTAAAGGCGATAAGAGTATTGTTGAGCGCATCAACAAAAAGATAATAACTGAAGACGGAAGACAACTACTATACTAATGAAAAAAACTAAATTTAAGCCAGAATTACTAAATGAGGAATTAAAGAAGTTTAGGCTTTTGTGTGAATATGATTTCTACCAAGAGAAAAAAGAAGCACCTGAGTATAAGGATATTATTCTAGGTTCATCTATTTCTGAAGAAGATGGTGATGCTCAAAATGATGAGTTTAAACCAGTAGATGACGCTGCCGATGCTGGTGCTGCGGATGTAGCCAATCAATTAGGTGTTGATACACCGAGTGATGGTTCAGAAGAAAATATGACAGATATGCCAGAACCAGCACAAGCGCCAGAACCAGATATGACCCCAGAACCTTCATCTGAGGATGTAGAAGTTGACGTAACATCACTTGTTAAGGGTTCGCAAGAGGCAAAAGATTCTGCTGATGCGGCAAATAAAAAAAGTGAAGAATTACTACAAAAATTAACTAATTTAGAAGCTAGAGTAGCATCTATGTCGAAGTTAAACGATAAGATTGATGGTCTTGAGCGAGAATTTATTAAGCGTAATCCAACACCAGTTGAAAAATTGGAGATGAGGTCTTTAAGTTCTGCACCATTTAACCAAAAATTGGGTGATTATTGGTCAGAAAAAGAAGGTGCGTATGATGTTATGGATACAGAAAAAAAACCTAAAGAGTATATACTAACAAAGGATGATGTCAATGTTGGTTATAATGACGCAACGATTCAAAAATCCTTTTCACCAAAATCCTACGATGAGGAAAACTTAAATGATTACGAAGAAGAAGAATATTAAAAATAAGGCCCCGAAATCGGGGCTTTATCTTTTTTAAAACTTTTTTCAATTTTAACTTGTGTGTTGGCAAAAATCTTAGTATCTTTGTTTTTGAAAGCTAGATAAGTACTAAAAAACTACTTGACTTTCTCCAAATATTTAGTATATTTGTAACAAGAAAAGAGAATAAATAACAAACATAAACTAAGAAAAAACGTAAGAAAATGAGTGAACAAATTAATCCTCTAGTAGCGATGCTAGAACAGTACGAACAAAATAATAAACCTCGATATGAGAAGAAAGATAAGGTTTATGATTTAAAGAATTATTTCAGCACATACCTACCAGTAGGTGTTGATTCGGCAACTAGAACAATTAGGATTTTACCAAATCCATCTGGAACGCCATTCTCACCAATGCATGTGCATACGACTTATATTGATAATAAGTCAACAAAATACGCATGTCTTAAGCATGAGAAAGGCGAAGCATGTCCATTTTGTGAGGCACGTGAAGTATTGTTATCTACAGGTAACGAGGCCGATAAAGAACTAGCTAAAAAGTATTCAGCTAAACAAGTATACGTTGTTAAGATTATCGACAGGGATAAAGAATCTGAAGGTGTTAAGTTTTGGAGGTTTAACCATGATTATACTAAAAATGGTGTAATTGACAAGATTTTAGGTATGGTAAAGGCTTTGAAAAAAGATATTACACATCCAGAAACTGGTCGTGATTTAATCATAACGATTAATAGAAATCAGAAAGGTAACCCAACTGTTACATCAGTGGTATCTTTAGACCCATCACCACTAAGTGAAGATGCTGCTTTGGCTCAAACTTGGTTAGCTGACACAAGAACTTGGGAAGATGTGTACTCAGTTAAGACTTACGACTATTTGGAGATTATCGTTAAGGGTGGTGTTCCAGTTTGGGATAAGGATGCTAAGACATTTGTTGATAAAACAAGCGTAGCTGAAAAAACTGAAACTGAAAACCTTGATACTGAGTTAACACTGGGTGTTGAGAACGTTAAATCCAGTATCTTAGCGGCTTCCGTACCAGCTGAAAATCATGGTGATGGTGATGATGAATCAGACGACTTGCCATTCTAAAATGGAAGTAAATCCATAAAAATTAATGTCAAAATTGGGTGAGGAATCACCCTTTTTTGTCCTAAAATAACGATATCTTTTTAATGCTTTAAAATGGCAAAATTACCTAGTAAAACTGTAAATGGTGGTAAACCACCGATTAATAAAGTACCTTTCGATTTAGATGGATTCTTAGAATCAGAAGGATTAAACTCAGAACCAAAAGACAAAGAATTATCTTGGATTCCGCTTTCAAAAGCTTGGCACGATGCAATAAAACTACCTGGTTTTCCACGAGGTTATGTTAGCCTTGTAAGAGGTTATTCGAACACGGGTAAGTCAACAGCTTTTTATGAGGCCATTGTTGGTTGTCAGAAGGTAGGTGATTTTGCAGTAGTAATTGAGACTGAGGGTAATTGGAATACTGAACATGCCAAATTGGTTGGTGTTAAGTTCATTGAGGTTGTTAATGAGGAAACTGGTGAGATAACAGAAAAACCAGATGGCTTCATGTTAGTAAGAAGTCGTGACTTGTATAATAAATATAAGAATTATGACCACCAAAGCAGTGAGATGAAATCAAAGCCAACAAGAGGTGAACCAGTAATTGAGGATGTGGCGTTATTTATTTCGGAAATGATTAAAAAACAAGAGCAGGGCCTGTTCAATATGAACCTATGCTTCCTTTGGGATTCAATTGGTACCCTTAATTGTTACAAATCAGCTTGTTCCAATTCAAGTAACAATATGTGGAACGCTGGTGCTATGGGTGCTTTTCAAGGGATTGTTAACTTCAAGATTCCGTCAAGTAGAGCTGAAGACAGTCCGTTTACAAATACATTTATTTGTGTTCAAAAGATTTGGCTGGATAGCATGAATGGTACAGTTATTAAACATAAAGGTGGCGAATTTATGTTCTTTAATTCTAGACTAATTGTTCACTTGGGTGGTATCTTAACACATGGTACTAAAAAATTGACAGCTAAGGCTCTAGGCCAAGACTTCCAATACGGTACCGAAGCTAAGATTAGAGCTGAGAAAAACCATGTTACTGGTATTGAAAGAAATGGTGTTATTGCATCAACTCCACATGGGTATGTTAATCCAGATGAGTTAGATGCATATAAAACAACAAATAGAAAATTCATCCATGATGCTTTAAACGTGAGCTACGATACTAAGATTGAGTTCGGTGAAGAAGAAGGGCAAATGGAAGGTGATAGTGTGTAAGTTATTTTTTAACTAACTAAAAAAGTAAATGTGAACAAAAGACCACCACGTAATGGTGTACCTAGATTAAAAATACAAAATACATTATTGGTAGACGGAAATTCCTTATTTAAGTTAGGATATTTTGGTGCTAAAAACGAATACAACCATAATGGTCAACACATAGGTGGTTTATCATCATTCCTTGTTATACTACGCAAGATATTAACCGAAGACTTATACCATAGGGTATATGTCTTTTGGGATGGTAACTTTAGTGGTAAGCTTAGGTATGAGATATATGAACCATATAAGAGTGACCGAGGTAAAGATTTCGTGAATGGTACACAACCAGATGACCTTAGCGAGTTAAACCAACGCAAATTGGTTTGGGAATACTTAAATGATTTATATATCAGACAACTAAAAGATGAGGTCATTGAAAGCGATGATTTTATTGCTCATTATTGTCTAAACCGTGATATTAACGAAAAGATTACAATTGCATCGTCAGATAGAGACTTTCTACAGCTGATATCTGATGATATACGCATTTATTTCTTAGATTTAAAAGTCTACGTAGATTCAAACAATTTTTCAACACATTTTACCCATCATAAGGGAAATTCAGTCTTACTTAAAACCATGGTCGGTGACCGAAGTGATAGCATCAAAGGTATCAAGGGCTTAGGTGAAGATACGCTAATTAAATTATTTCCAGAGATAAAGGAACGAGTATTAACTATTGATGAGGTAATAGAATTAGCTAAGCAACAACAAACAGAAAGATTAATTCTTAAAAAGAAACCACTTAAGGTACTAGACAATATCATCAATAAGATTACCGATGGGGTACAGAAAGAAAATATTTATGAGATAAATGAAAGGCTCGTAAATTTAACTAGACCCATGTTAACAGATAATGGGATAGAGGAATTGGAAACCTTAATAGATGGTACTCTAAATGATTCTGGTAGGGACCTTAAGAATGTCCTTAAGATGATGAAACGAGATGGTCTAGATAGGGTATTTGGTGAAGCTAGATATGCCGAATTTTTAATACCATTTAAGAAACTAATTGAAAGAGAAAATAACATTTAATAATTAACTTAAAAAAAAAACTAAAACATGGCAACATTAACAGCTAAAACATCAGAACCAAGAAAATTTGTTGAGCAAAGATTTGAGTTCATCCTTTACATTAATAACCATATCATCTGCCAGAGGTATTTTGATATACGAGATTTTAACGATAAGTCTATTAATTCTACTGAAATGGCCGAATTAATGGATGCTATTTGCGGTATGGATAATGGTGATTTTGGTACTATGGGTATCATACCAAACTACCTTAAGAAGAAAAGCAAAGAATACTTATGGTCTATGTATAATCCATATGGTGAACCGTTCGAACAACCATATAAAGATAACTTTGAAAAGCTTGATAATTTTCAGTTTGAGATAAAAATTGACAAACAAAGTGTTGGTTTTCAAACATTTAATGGTAATAATTTTCCAACCAAGGTTAGATATGCTGTCGATATTAAAGAGATTATTCCAGCTATTATGGCTGAAATAAGATTGTATCTTAGTCGAAATAAATATACCAAAAGTATGGCCTAAGCCATACTTTTATATATTTATAATAACGACAATTTAATTAACATGGAAGAATTTTATGGCAAAAATAGATAGGGATAATTTAGGGTTTTTAGGGTTAGATTACCAAATGAGATTTGTTGCTCAATTATTAACAGATAATAGGTTTGCTGAGACTATAATTGAAATTGTTGACCCAAATTATTTTGCAGACCCATACTTAAGGGTTATAGTTGCAACAATTAAAGATGCTAAGGTACAAGATGATATTATACCTGATATGGGTAGTATTGAGTTTAGATTATTGGGCGATATTAAAGACGATATTCAACAAAAATATGCCTTATCTCAATTAAACAAGATTAAGAATATCAGTTTACATGATACCTTAAAGGTTCAAGATATTGCAATGAAGTTCTGTAAGCAACAGGAGTTAAAGAAATCAATAAAGTCCATTCAAGTAATAATTGACAAGGGTGATTTTGAGAGTTATGATGAATGTGAATCAATACTACGTAAGGCGTTAGAACATGGTGATAATCAAGATGATACTATCAATGTTCTCGATAATATTGAATCAATATTATCAGATGATTTTCGTCAACCAATAAGAACTGGTATTAGTTTTTTAGATGAGGTAATGAATGGTGGTCTATCTAAGGGTGAGTTAGCTCTAATCTTAGCGCCATTCGGGGTCGGCAAAACCACAATGATAACTAAGATAGCTAATACAGCTATGAATGATGGTTATAATGTTATACAAATATTTTTTGAAGATAATCCAAAGGTTATTCAGCGTAAGCACTTATCTTGTTGGACAGGTATTGATTTAAATGATTTATCATTACATACTGATGATATAATTAATCTAAAAAACGAAAAAAATAATAACGCTAAAGGTTCACTTAAACTAAAGAAATTTCCAAGTGCTGGTACAACAATACCTATGATACGCCAGTATATACGAAAACAAATATCTGAAGGCTTTAGACCTGACATAATTTTATTAGATTATATTGATTGTGTGACACCTTCAAGAAGGTATGATGATGCTAATATTGGTGAGGGTAGCGTTATGCGTGAATTTGAATCAATGTTGGATGAATTAAATCTTGCTGGTTGGACCGCTGTACAAGGAAATCGCTCAAGTATTAAAGCTACGGTTGTTGAATCTGACCAAATGGGTGGTTCAATCAAAAAGGGACAGATAGGCCACTTTATCGTGTCCATTGCTAAGTCACTAGACCAAAAGGAAGACGGTACGGCAACAATGGCAATATTAAAGTCTAGATTTGGAAAGGATGGATTAATATTTGAGGATGTTATATTTAATAACTCAACAATTCAAATTGAGAATAATGAATTTAAGAGTGGAAGAACACAAGTGGAGCACAGAAAAGATGTTGAGGTTAATAACCAACAAAGGGTAAATGATTTGTTGAACGCAACTAGACTTAGAAGAGAAGCATTAAATAACGGTAATTAAAATAATAGTAAAAAATGTATTTAAAAGACAAAGCATTAAAGAAGAGATATGTTATATTTCCAATCATTCACAATGATTTATGGCAAAAATATAAAGGTGCGGAATCCCAGACTTGGGTTGCTGAAGAAACTGATTTATCAAAGGATAAATATGATGAGCTAAAAGATAATGAGAAGCAATACCTAAAGAATATACTAGCATTTTTTGCGGTATCTGATGGATTGGTCATTGATAATCTAGCTACAAATTTCTTACGTGAAGTTGAAATACTAGAGGCACAGTATTTTTATGGTCACCAAACGTTTATCGAACAAGTACATGCAAATGGTTATTCTTTATTGATTGAAACGTTTATACAAAATCTAGCAGAAAGAGATGAACTTTTCCATTCAATGGATACCAACGTTGCTGTTGCAACAAAGGCTGAATGGGCTGAGACTTGGATACAACACCCGTCTTTTTCACATAGATTGGTTGCGTTTGCTTGTGTTGAGGGTATAGCTTTTTCTAGCGTTTTTTCTGGAGTTTTCTGGTTTAGAAGTAGAAATAAAATGCCAGGTCTTGCAGCCATGAATGAATTGATTTTACGTGATGAAACAGCTCACTATGAATTTGCTTTATATTTATACAACAATTATTTAAAAGATGAGTATAAATTATCCAAGGATGAATTGCGAAATATTATATTGGGTTGTTATGAGGTTGAGAAGGTCTTTGTTGAAAATAGTATGCCAGACGGACTACAAGGCTTAACAAAAAATGATATGGTTAAGTACGTACAATATGTTACTGATATTGTTCTTAATGACTTCGGTTGTGAAAGAGAATTTATGGTTACAAACCCATTAGACTATATGTCTAGAATTGGTTTATCAGCTAAGAATAACTTCTTTGAGAAAAGAGAAGGTGAATATACTAGGGTTGACATACCAACAAGTACTGAGGGTATTTTTGAACAAGATTTTTAAACAAATATAACTATGCGAATTTTAAAGAGAGATAAAACATCACAGGCATTTATGCCTAATAAGATTCTTACGAGAATCAAGACACAAGCTGCTGGATTACTGGTTGATAGCGACCTTTTATTTCAAGAAGTAATACCATTGATTAGTGATAATATCACAACAACGGAAATTGATGAAATAATAGCGTTTAAATCGGCTGATAAGATAATACAACACCCAGATTATTCTTTATTAGGTGGCCGTATTTTATTAAGCCGTCAATCTAAGTTAATTAATAAGGAATTACAACCAGTTGACTTAACATATGATTTTTTTGCCGCAACTACATTCTTAAGCAAGTATTCAATGAGGGATGATAAGAAAACCCCAATTGAATTACCTTCTTGTATGTATCTAAGGGTTGCAAATCATTTATTTGGTGACGATGATAAGTCTAAGTCTGCATTATTGGAAGAATTAACCAATAAAAGAGGTAACTTTGCAACACCAACATATACAAACGCTGGTATCGATAAAAGAGGTGGTATGATTAGTTGTAATCTTACACACTTAGAAGATGATTCATTTGAAGGAATTGAAAACACGCTTACAAAGATTTCTGCGGCCTCTAAGGAGGGTTCTGGCATTGGACTATTGATTGACCCATTACGAAGCAAAGAGAGTATCGTAGAATCGTTCCAAGGCAACGCTGGTGGTGTAGTTAGGTTAGCCGATATGGTTCAGAGCAAGATGCGATTTTATAAGCAAGGTTCTCGTTCTGGTAGTTGTGCTTTATATCTATCTCTATGGCATAGGGATATCTTTGATTTCCTTAACTTAACATTACCCATTGGTGATGAGCAAATGAGAAGTCGTGATTTATTCACATCGGTTATTATAAATGACCTTTTCATGAAGAAATTGGAGAATAATGAAGCTTGGTATTTATTTTGCCCTAATGACTTAAAAAAAGCTGGCTTAAAACCACTTTATGACCTATGGGGTTCCGAATTTGATGAAGAATACCAAAAAGCGGTTGATTTAGGATTAGGTAAAAAAGTTAACCCTAAAGATATCTTTGATTCAATAATAAAGTCTCAGGTGGAAAGTGGTCGACCATATGTTATGTTTAAAGATAACGCTAATAAGCGTAATATGCAAAGTAATATTGGTCCGATAAAACAATCAAATTTATGTTGTTTGGATGGTGAAACTATTATAACTATAATTAACGAAAATGGGGGTATTGAAAAGGTAACCTTGGGGGATATTACCGATAGATTTGAAAATGATAAGAACTTATTTGTACTGAGTCAAGATAATACTTTTCAACCAATATTAGGTGCAATTAAAACTAAAGAAAACGCTGAAGTAATTGAAGTAGTTGATGAAGAAAAAGGTATTAAAATAGTTTGTACACCAGACCATCAAATCTATACCGTAAATAGAGGTTATGTTATGGCTTGTGATTTACTTGAAGATGATGAATTAGATACTAACTTTAATTAATAAATATGCAGCATGTTGTGTACTTTATACCATGTACTGCATATTTATTAATATGAGATATTATATTTACATTTTATTAGACGATAGAGTAATGGGTGATTATAGTAATAATTACTCTGAAATAAACTATAAACCTTTCTATATTGGTAAGGGTGATTATAACGCTAAAAATAAAAGAAAACGACATTTAACACACTATACTGATGCATTAAAAAACAATCACAGTAGTAAAATTAACCCATATAAAACTAATACAATTAAAAAATTAATTGATTTAGGGTTTAAACCTAATTTTAAAATTATATTTGAGACCGATAATGAAGATGAAGCGTTTAAAGTCGAAAAGGAATTAATTGAACATTATGGTCGATTTACTGAAGATGGTTTATTAACTAATATTGTTATAGGTGGCACTGGTGGTGACACTTTTACTAATAACCCTAAAAAAGAAGAAATAAGAAAGAAACATAGTGAAAACTCTAAAGGTAGAAAAAACCCTATGTATGGTAGGTCGATAGAAAATAACCCATCATATTTAGCTAAGATTAACAATGTTCATTGGAATAAAGGCAAAAAATTTACTAAAGAACGGATAGATAATATGAAAGAAAATTTTAAATCTAGAGTTAAACATTTAATTGTTATGATTGATTCTAAAACATTAGTAGAAATAGATATTTTAAATATTAACGAGATACTTAATAAATATGGATTTAAAACTAAATCTTTAATTTATAGATGTATTAAATATGGTGGTAGTTATAAGGGTTATTTTTTTAAATATATTGATACTGAATTAGTTTACACTAAATCTAAACGGTTAGATTATAAAAAACCTATTGATGATTCACCTAGAGGGTTTAAAACAACTAAAAACGGTATTGTGAGGATTACTAAACTAGTGTATTATAAGGAAAGTGTTGAATCCGAACAAGAAATTATATTTAATAATGTATTTGAAGCTAGTAATTTTACTGGCTTTCATCAAGGCGTTATCAGAAGAAAATGTAAAACAAATAATTCATTTGAACATATTTTTAGGTGGGAAAATGAAGATTATAACTTTGATGTTAAAATTGGTAATAATCGGAGGAAATTAAAGAGAATAGATAAAGAAGGTAATGAATTAATTTTTGATTCGTTAAAATCTGCCGCTGAATTTATGAATGGAAAAATAACATCTGTTTTAGCGGTGTGTAAGGGTAGAAATAAGACATACAAAGGATTTAAATTTGAATATATTAACAGTTAAAAATACAAATTATGATTAAGATTAACAAACTAGAAAAAAGAATGGATGTATATGACATCCAAGTGGAAAATACTAATAATTTTTATGCTAATAATGTATTAGTACATAATTGCGAAATTTTCCAAGCTTCCAAACCCCAATATACACCACAATGCACATTAGCATCAGTAAACTTAGCTGAACATTCTAGCTTAGATACTATCGAAAAAACCACTAGGGTTCTTGTACGAGCCTTAAATCGTGTAATTGATACAAACAAGTGGAGTGATGAGTGGAGTAAATCGGCTGGTATTGACCAACGTGCTTTGGCTATTGGTGTTGCTGGATTAGCTGACTTTTTTGCCAAGAAAAAGATAGCGTTTGAAAGTGATGAAGCCAAGAAATGGAATGCTGATATATTTGAAACAATGTATAAGGCTGCTGTTGACGAATCAATGAAGTTAGCTGAAGAATTAGGTGAAAACTATCCAGCTTGGGAAGGTAGTCCATATTCAAAAGGAGAAACATATATCGAAGGGTGGTCTCCGAAACCAATTGGTGAACCAATACCCATGTATAATAGCTTATTAATCGCCCTTATGCCAACAGCATCTTCTGCTATATTATTAGGTGTTTTTGAATCATTTGAGCCTGTGACATCTAACCTTTTCACTAGGCGTGTTGGTCAAGGTGAGTTTTTAGTAATTAACAAATATCTAGTTAATGAACTGGTTCAAAATAATCTATGGGATACAAATATGATAGATAAAGTGATTAGAAACAAGGGTAGTGTTCAAAATATCATTGAGATACCAGAAGATATTAGAATTAGATACAAGGATGTTTGGGAAATACCACAAAGGGTATTATTAGACCTATCAATAATTAGAAATAAATTTGTCGACCAATCACAATCATTAAATGTATACCATATGGATGCAAAGTATGGTAAGATAGCTAGTGCTTTGATGTACGCTTGGAAAGGTGGTTTAAAGACTGGTGTATATTATACCAGAACCAAGTCTAAATTGGAAGCGAATTCTAAACTAAGTGTGTCAGAAGTAGTGGTTAATAAACCAAAAGATTCTCAGTTTGAGTGCTTTGGTTGTTCAGCTTAAGAAGATTAATTTTAACATTAAATATAAGAGGCCCTAACTAGGGCCTTTTTTATTTTGTGATTTACTTATTAAAATCTTAACTTATTATATTTATCAATAAAAGAAGATGGCAAGTAGATATATAAATATAAATTACCCCTTTAAGGATAGCAATAAGGGTTTTTTCTTGGATTTGAATTCTGATGACCAAAATGCTATAAAGGCAGATTTGCTTCATTTGATTTTAACTAGAAAAGGGCAGAGGCTTTATAACCCAGATTTTGGTACCGATTTATTACGTTACATCTTCGAACCAAATGATTCGTTAACTCTTTCCAAGATATCAGAAGAAATAACTACAGTGGTTAAAAAATACCTACCAAATTTACAAATAAACGAAATAACCGTTGATGGTACAGATGAGAGTGAATATGCTGCTGTAGTTCGTTTGGATTACACAATAACGGATGATGTTTTTGAAACAACGGACTTCGTTATAATAAACATCTAAGTTAATAAAAATAAACTATTTAGTAATTTTTATTAAACTCTATATTTATAGTAAAAACAATGGCAAATCAAGGTATTAATTATTCTTCACGTAACTTCGCAGAAATTAGAAGTGATTTAATTGAGCTGGTAAGACAATATTACCCATCAATATTTAATGATTATAACGATGCATCTGTTGGTATGATGCTACTTGAATTAAATGCTGCTGTTGGTGATATGTTATCGTTTAATACCGATAGGATGTTCCAAGAAACGCAAATTGATTATGCTCAAGAACGTAAGTCTGTGTTATCTATGGCAAGGACTTTTGGATTAAAGATTCCAGCTAAAAGACCAAGCATCACGCTAGTTGATTTTTCGGTGACAGTACCACCAAATGGAGGTACATTTGATATTTCATATGCCCCAATAATTAAAGCTGGTGCACAGGCAACTGGTGGTGGAAAGGTATTTGAAACAACATATGATATTGACTTCTCAAGTCCATTTACTATTGGTGGAATACCTAACAGACTAATCATACCAAACTTTAATTCGAATAATGTTATAGTAAACTATACATTAACTAAACGAGAAGTTGTATTAAATGGATTTACTAAAATCTTCAAGAGAATAATTACAGCAACAGATGTTAGACCATTTTTAGAAGTAATATTACCAGATGATAACGTATTATCAATTGATTCAATTATTACATTACAAGGCACATCATACACCAAGGACCCATCCCCAGACCAATTCTCAAACATAGAAAATAGATGGTTTGAAGTTGATGCTTTAGCTGAGAGTGATGTATTCATTGAGGATAATAACACAATATCAGATAATGCTGGTATAAGGTCAGGTAAGTGGATAACAACAACCAAACGCTTTATCCGTGAATACACTGATTTAGGTTTCTGTAAGATAATATTTGGTGGTGGTAGCGTTGATACCAGTAGCCTATGTGATTTTGGTGCTGACAAGGCATTGGTTAATCAAATAGGTGACTTCATTAATAATACATCGTTAGGTGAAACACTAACCGCTAATGAGACTATGTTTGTTAAGTATAGAGTGGGTGGCGGTGCCGATACAAATTTAGGTACAAATGTCTTAACCTCAATTGGTTTAGTTTCGATGGATATATTTGGCCCAAATCAAACAATAAACAATGCTGTTAAGGCATCTTTAACTGTTAACAATGCATTTCCAGCACTAGGTGGTAAAGACGCACCTAGCGTTGAGGAAATACGTAACTTTGTTAGGTATAATTTTTCTTCACAAAATAGAGCAGTTACCATCAAGGATTATCAAACTAGAATTGGTCTCATGCCAGGTCAATTTGGTGTACCATTTCGTTGTGGCGTATTTGAAGAACAAAATAAGATTAAGATTTATATTCTAGGACTAGATTCAAACTCTAAATTAACAAATACATCTACTAGTACACTTAGAAGTAATATAGCAACATACCTATCCGATTATCGTATGTTAAATGATTACGTTAGCGTATCTAATGGCAAGATAATTAACTTAGCGTTTGATATTGATGTGTATATTGATAAGGTAGCACCACAATCACAAATAGCAACACAAATAATAACCAACGTGCAATCATTCATGGATATTAATAAATTCCAAATGGGTGAGAATATCTACTTGTCTCAATTAATAGAAAACATTAATAATGTTGGTGGTGTATTAAACGTTATTGACTTAAGGGTTTATAATAAAGTTGGTGCTGGTTTGTATAGCTTAAATGAAATATCACAACCATTTATTGACCCAACAACAAGGCAAATAGACACATCTCTGGAATATACCCTGTTTGGTGACCCTATAAGTATGTTTGAAATTAAATATCCGACACTTGACATTCGTGTTCGTGTAAAATAAATAAAATAAATATAATATAATATGAGTTGTAATTGTAAAAATAATGTTAATATAGACCAAGTACTTGAAGGCAATAAAGGCCCTTCGTTACCAACAGGTGAAACGATAATCAAATATACGTTAAAGGTGTTAGCTTTTATATTGTTTGTATTAATGTTACCAATATTAAATGTATATATAATTTGGTTAATATTTAAGACTCTAGTATTAAATGAATCGGTAGATATAATGCCCTTGCTTATTAAGATAGGTAAAAAATTTAAAGATATAGAAAATGACGATGATGATGATGAAATATTTGTCGGTGATGAATATAATTCATATACTGAAGATGATGTGGTAATGTTAGATGCGGTAGATATAACAGATGAAGAAAAAGATAATTAATGTCAAACTCAGTAAGAATAAAAACAACACCAAATGGTGGGGATAAATATTTAAAAGTAAAATTAGACCAAGACTTTGATTTCATTGAAATATTATCCTTACAGCTGACCCAAGAAGAAACATATCGGAAATTTTGTTCTGATTATGGAGTTATTGTTGGTAGGGTAATCGTAAATAGCGGCTTTGGTGTACCAAACGCTAAGGTTAGTGTTTTTATACCGATAGATGATGATGATAAGAATAATTCGGTAATTAGAGGCTTATATCCATATGAGACAATTACCGATAAAAATAGTGATGGCGTTAGGTATAACCTATTACCAAAAGTTGCTGAGTCTGATAATGAATGCTTTACACCAGTTGGCACTCTTCCATCTAAGCGTGAAGTCTTAGATGACGCTACGGTATTAGATATCTATTGTAAATATTATAAGTACACTACTACAACTAACTATGCTGGTGACTTTATGATATTTGGTGTACCACTAGGTACCTATACCTTGCATGTTGATGCGGATTTATCCGATATTGGTCCATTATCACAAAGACCGTATGATTTAATTCGCCAAGGCTCACCAGCTAATTTGTTTGATTCTTCAACCAAATTCAAGGCCGATACTAATTTAGATAAATTAACTCAAATAAAATCAACAAATGTTGGTGTTAACGTACAACCGTTTTGGGGTGATGTAGATAATTGTGAAATTGGTATCACACGTATTGATATTGATTTGAATTATACAATCGCACCAGCAGCTATCTTTATGGGTAGTATTTATGGTGACCAGAGCAAAAATAGTGTTAATAAGCGTTGTCGTCCAAGAAAGCAATTCGGGCAATTATGCGAACAAGTAGCAGGGCAAGGCACAATAGAAATTCTTCGTAAAACGATAGATGGTGAGGTTGAGGAATTTTCAGTAGATGGTGGTAGGGTTATAGACGATGATGGTACATGGGCCTTTCAATTGCCTATGAATCTTGACTATGTAGTTACGAATGAGGCTGGTGATTTGATACCGTCTAATGACCCTAATATTGGTATACCAACTAGGTCTAGTGTAAGATTTAGAATAGGTATGGATGAGAATGGTGGTGAAGGAAGACTTAGAACTAGAGCTAAGTATTTAGTACCAAATAATCCACCAACTAAAAATGACATAGATTACGAGTTCAGTGAATTAACCAAATCAACTAGCTTTAAGGATTTTTATTGGAATAAGATATATACGGTATCTAACTTTATACCAAGGTACCAGCTTCAAAAAGCAATTGGTAGTGATGAAAATACTAGAAACTTTGCTGGAATGAAAGATGTTGATGCGTGTGTCGGTGATAAGAACCCATTTCCATTTAATAGAATTAACACACAAACTAATCCAATATTTTTTATAATATGTTTAATTATAACAATAGTAACTTTAATAATAAGTATTATTAACATTGTTGTTATACCAATAATAAATATTATAATAGGAGCACTTAAAGGAATTATTAAATTTTTAAATAAGCTTGGTTTTAGTATTAATGAACCAAACTATATTGCATGTATATCGGTTCAATGTCCGACAGATGACGCTCAAACTTATGCACCTGGTTGTAGGAAAAATTCTTTAGGTTATAACGAGTTGCTAGACCCACCTACTGAAGGTAAATTAGCCGATTGTTTAGCCTTTCAAATGGCCCAAGCGTTAAATATTTATCAGTTTGATTTCTACAATGACTGGACAACTGGTTCATTATATACATTTTTATTAAAGTATAAAAAAAGACTTAGAGCTAGTGAAAAGTTTTGCGAATATGATTGTAGTGAGTTTAGAAATGACCCTAATTATAGTGGTGTAGATGGTAATAATAATGGTATACCAGATAACACGTGCCATAACCAAATGTTATTAGATACTTGTTTTAGTTGTAATTCACCAAACTGCCAAAATGAAGCTAGACCAACAAATACGGTTCCTGAGGGGTTGGTTAAAAAATATAAAGATGAATTATATTACGCATCAACAAATCATAATGCTAGTTTAAAACTATTCGCCACTGACATTACTTGCTTGGGTTCTGTCTTTGACTGTGATTGGCAGGGTTTCCCTAAGCTACAACCATTATTGGTTGAGACATCATATAAATTACCACCAGAAACGGCTGACACTGAATCACGCTCAAATAACACTGAAGTATTAATAGAATCTGGCATGGTTGGTACAGGCTACAAAGGTTTATTCTTTGAAATAGACTGTATTGGGCTACACGTTAATTCAATACAATGCTTAAATATTAGACATGCCTGTGAAGTATTTGTTGATGGCGATGAATCAACCTTAGACCCAATAACAAATAATGTAACAGATGCTGCTGATGGTGTGTTCGGTAGTAAAGATATTGATGATACTTTTGGAAAGGAGTTTAGGGATAGTTACATTATCTTAAATAGTGGTACAACATCGTTAAATTCGTATTCAATTAATAGTAATATAAATAGTAGTTTTAATATTAATAACAATAATAATATTAATCAACCCTATAGTAATGTAAATAATATCGATAATGGCGAAGCTTATGCTAGCTTTAGGGGATTTAACCCATCTAACGATAATAAATATTCACAACCTAAGCATTCATTTTATATGTATTTTGGATTATTTCCAGGTAAGACAGCATTAGATAAAATGAATGATAAGTTTTTTAATACTTGTGTTCCTATTCAAAAGGTAGGTATAGTTATAGATGCAACGTCATCAGCATCAACGCAGCCTATTGGTACTTTACCATGTGATGGTAAAATTAGCTTTACCCCAATTGGTGGAATTGAACCATATACATATACCGTATCTAGTAGTAATGGTTATAATTTTAGTGGTAATACGTCATTAGGTTATGAATTAAGTGGATTGTGTGAGGGTGTATATACTATTAATGTTATTGATTCACTTGGTTATCCAGCAACACAAATCGTATCGGTTGGTGGTGTATTACCATTAACTTGTTTCGTTGGTGTTAGTAAAAATGCAACAACTGATACCTCAAATGATGGTGAAATTACAGTATTTTCAGTATATGGTGGTGTTCCACCATATACATTTAAATTACAAAATAGCTTAGGTGTTATAATAAATTCTATAGCTAGCCCATCAATACCATACACCTTTACTGGGTTAGATGCTGATGTATTGGGTTATACCGTAACCGTAGAAGATTCAGCAAGTAGTCCAGCTTGTGTTACTACTGGATTAACGATTACTGGGCCATCTCCATTAATATTAACACCAGCGGTTACAGATGCTACATGCTCAAATGTTGCCGATGGTAAAATTTTATTAACTTATGCTGGTGGACAACCACCATATAACCTAGAAACAACAGGTACAACTTATACAAGTTTTATAAGTACTTCGGCTAATCTTACTGGTCTTTTACCAGACACATATATAAGCACATTAACTGATTCAATGGGTAATATTAAGACATCAACATCAATTGTTGGTCCAACAACGCCACCGTTAGTGGGTTCTGGGGTTATTATTGGAAATGCCTATAGAATTTCGGCTAATGGTGGAACACCACCATATTCTGTAACATATGGTCCTACAACCACACCACCATCATTTACTTCACCAATAACATTCTCATCACAAACACAATACCAAGTAACATTATTTGATAGCGTGGGTTGTAATACAATAATAATCTTCTAATGAGCACTAACAGGATACAGCAAATATTGGGTGTTGAGACTTCAAAGGAATCAACCAATAGAGATACTTACCTAAAGGTATCTTTAGATGATAGCCAAAGGTTATTACCGCCTGACGTTATCAATAAGGTAGTTGATGTTAGTGAACGTTTTGATGTTGAAAGACAACGAAGTAAATACTATAGAATATTAGGCACCATAAATTCAACAATATCAAATGCGTTGTTTAATTTAGATGATACAGTTAAAGCTGATGAGTTTACTTGGAAGGGTTTTAACTATCAAAACCCTAACGGAACATATAGATTTTCTGACTCCATTTATCCTACGGTTGTTAATGATAACCTAAAGGAAAATGATGGTTGGTTTGGTTATTATAACCCAGATATATCTAAACGTGGGTTTTGTAACTTTTTTGATATGGAGCCAAAAAGGGAAAGATTATCATTCTTAATCGATGTTAACCCATATAACAAAACTACAACGGTCCCTGTTAAGAATTGGGAATTAACTATTACATATCCATACGCTATTGACAGTGGTCATACAATGGTTTATGACTCAGTAAATAAGTTTAGTGGCCTGATAATTTTAGAAGCCAATCCAGCCATAGTATCAACTAGGGTTATGACAGTATTTTCAATGACATGTCAACATAATTTAGTTGCTGGTGATTCAGTTAGAATTACAGGTACGACAGGTTATGACGGTGACCATTTAGTGGTTAGAACAGGGTTAGATAATGGTGATTTGAAGGAATACACCTTCGTTGTTGACCTACCACCAACTGGTACCATATCAAACTTATCTAGAATGAATAAGATAGTTAACGGTTTTAAATCACAGTACTATTTTAGAAAATTTAAAAAGATAAAAACAAGAAATACGCCAGTTATTGAGACTGATGATTATGAAATATATCGTGCGGCATTTAGCCAGAACATATATTCTGATACAATAACACAATTTGTATTTAATGAAGATATTGATGTAACGGATTTAACGGATAATCTAGGTAGACCCCTAAGCGAGTTATATTTAACCGTAATTAAAACCAATAGCAATGGGTTATTTTCTAGGGTATCATCTGGTATTGAAACACCATTCTATTCAAAATTAAATACCAGTCCAACTGATACATTTTTACTTAATATACCAGTAATTAATAAGATTCATAACGGATTAAATAACTTACCATGGCCATCACATATACCATTAGAGAATAACGTATCAATAAACAATCCAAATAATGAGTTTTATGGTGATTTGGTTGAGTATAATATAGCTCAAGTAAAAGAAACTAAACTAGCCGATGTTTCACATAGGTTTAATACGTTAAACCGAGAGACATCACCATCGATGACATATATTACTTCTAATGAGAATACTAATACGTCACCAATTACACCAGCAATCACTGAAACAATTTCATTAGGACCAAGACAAGAAGGTTATTTTTATAAGCCTCATAATCAAATAACTATAAGGCAATTCTCTAACTATGTTGAACAAGGTGACCAGAATACAGTAGGTATACCAGAGTATGCGGTTGATTTGGGTGATGGTCGTTATTTTTGGAGAGATTTATTGGATATTGGTTATAACCAAGCTGATACAACTCCATTAGATTATCCATTTACAAATAATTGTCATTACATGTATAATAATTATTGTTTTTATGTTAGAAGACAGGACCCATTTGATAATTGGGATTTATATTATGGTAAATTCCCTAGAGACCCAATCGGTGAAAGAATAACAGATAGATTTACAACCAACTCAGCCAACGATGTTTGTTAATAATTATAAGATAAATATCAGTACAATTAGTACTGGTACAACTGCTACAACGATTAATATTCCAATCAATATGGAATATCAAATGATAGACCAATCTGAATTGGTTGAACGTGTATTTGTTGACGTTGAAACAGAAAAGGCTATTAACCCAATCATTGATTATGAGAGGGTTAGATATTTACCATTGGATTTAAAACTAAGCGGCCCAGATATTCCAATAGATAGGGTTATTTATGGGGTAACATTTAATGCTAGTGGTACCACGTATGGTAATATTGGTTTTACTGATGATGATATTAGGTTTCAAACCGAAGCCTTTAAACAAACATTCTTAAGCTTAAATTTTTACGATAATGAAAATCCATTCTTACAAAATTTAATCTTTAATGTAACAGTATATGCTAGTTTAACTAGTGCTGACTTAATTCCATCTGGTAGTCCAGTTGGTATTGTTGGGCAAGCAAAAAAAGCTAATGAAGTACCATTAACCTTCATACTTGAAAGTCCCAGCATTAATAAGCTTGGCTTTGCTGAAGGTTATCATTTGTATGACTATAAGGATGAATTAAAAATTGGTGAATTTAAGTATTTATATATGAGAGCCAGCTTTAAAAATGCTAAGACTGGTACTGGTACTAATCTTATGGTTCAACGTAGTCCATTACCAATTGATAAGTTGGTACATGAATTATATACCAGATATAAGCTTATACGTAAGGCTAATGGTTATTATTATGAAATTGATGATGGTTATCATGGTAACAGTATTATTTTAAGCGCTAATAACGTGACGTATACGACCAATACTGGTTATAATGACGTTACGGTACAACTTTATCAAATAAATGCATTATAATGGAGCTAATTAAGCGTAAGATTTTATTAGAAAATAACATAGATAGGACTAATGATAGCCCTAATTGGGGTACTCTTACTGCAACTACGTTTTATATTAACGTTTTTATCACACAGAATGTTGATGATATGGGATTGTTCACTGATATTGATTACATTCCTTCATCAACGGCAACAACTTATTCGACTAGTGCTATAACATCTACTGATTTAGTTACGCTTAGATTTCAAGATACAGATGAAACCAACTACTACAACTATATAAATAAAGTAATTACAGGTAAAACTGACACAAAGATTGAAGATTTGATGTCATATGATGAACTTGATAGATATAAGGTAGGTTTTAATATAGATACTGAGGGTTATCTAGACTATGTTAATCGATTAGTCAATGGTGTTAGTCGTATAACTAGTCTAGGTGAACCAAATATATATGTATTTGATGCTAATGACGATGCACTAATAGGTACTATAAATCAAAATACTGGTATACTTTATGAAGATTATTCGGCCCAGACAAATACATTTCTACTTAATGGTAGTTTTGTCTCTCAACCACTAACAACATTCAGGTATATTGGTCAGGGTTTAAATGAAACAAACGTTTCATTATCAGCGTTAGCGAAAGAAGAATATTTATTTGGTATTATTTCTCCACCAGAAGTTAAAAGTGACGTATTTATAGATAGAAGCATAACGAGTATAATGGATACACATCTCAGATTATCTGAGATAAAGAATTTAGGTGAATTAACTAGGTATGGTAATGGATATTATAACATTACACGTATATAATACACTTTAAGTAAATTATACTTACATTGATAAACAATAGCGCATAGCTCAATAACATAGTAGTAAATAAAATAATAAAATGGCAAGTGGTACATATGGAATAATAAGACCAGCAGATATTTCACCAAGTGATGCTGAGATTTTTTATCATTATACACCATCTAGGGGTAGTATTGGTAATTCCGCATTAATAAAATTGGTATCTAGTGATGTCTTGATACCGATAGATAGTCCAAATAAGGGCCAATCTGGTGTCAGTGGTTTTGAATTATTTGGTGGCTTATATACGCTTAAATTACCAACATCTGTCTTTGGAGTAAAGGGTATTTATACAATTATAATTAAACCAGTTGAGATACGAACTAGTATAACAGATGTTGGTGTTTTATCAGCGTTCCCAGATACATCTGGTATCTTATTTGACACGACAGCGGTTTCACAAGATTTTTTAACTAAGTTTGAAAATAATGGATTGGTTGGTTATAGAATAGAATACTTAGATACCAACACATCGGCAGCTGACGCAAAGGTACATAATTTCTTTAGGGTTATAACTTCTAACAATAGAGCTGAAGCTGTAAATCAGAATTTGACGAATGCCAATCAAAAGGCTATCCGTTATAGATTTAACGATAATTCATCACTTACATTTTGTACGGTATCACCATCATCGGCATCTAATGTTAAGGCTAACGCCTTGCCATTTATCGGTCAACCAAATCAAAGGGTTATAATAACCAATACATTTTTTAACCCAATTATGATTGAGGTTGAGATGGTAGAACAAGATATTGAAACACTTGCATTTGGATTGTTTGGTAACCAAACTAAATCACTTGAGGATGGTATTTATACTATATATAACTTTAATAATGATATTTATAAACAATACGATTTATACGAAATTAAAGATAGATTTACTGGAACACCATTGTTTGAAGTTAGAGAACAAAGGACTAGTATTGACTTCACTAAAAGATTTACAGCTGTAATAACAATATAAATAAGCAATGAGCAATAGAATTAAGGTAGTTGGGTACGCCAAGAAAGTTACTTACGTTGATGGGATTGAATATAGGGATTTCACACCAGATTTGGTGGGGAATCAATTAACCAGTAATGGTGGTTCACCGTTATTTACGTTAGGTAACTTTGCTATTACAACAAACTTAGACCCAAAATTAGATAAGACATATAATTCGGCTAAGTTCTCTAATTTTATTACCTTATCTGATATAAATTTAACCTTAAACGAGGCAAATACCCTACTAGCTGACAATGCTGAGGTTGTATTAAACTTGGATAAAAGAAACTTAGACTATTACGCATTATTTGGTTCATTAAGTGAATACATTAGGGTTTCTTTAGAGACTATTATAACACAATGGCCAGCTTCTTTATATCTTGATACATTAACACAAAACACAGCTGGTCAAACAATATTTGGGCAGACAGTAGATGATTATACCTATGATAGTATATCTAATATATCATCGTTTAAGGTTAACACGTCATTTATTAATAATAAATTTGGTATTGTTTACACTACAAATGGTACAATCATAAACACCTTTAATCAAACAAATGATTTAAGAAATTTAACAATTAATTTTAACGCATATTCAGTATTATATAATGATATTGAATATCCATTGGTAGGTTTTTCAGCTTCGACAAATGTATTAAATGATTATATCTATTTAAATGTAACAGGTAATCCATTTACTGGTTCACAAAGTACATATTATGTGAAATATCACATTAAGCCTAGTAAGATTTATGAGGATAAATTTTTTAATACCTTATTAGACCTTGAAGCTTACTTGTTAAACAGAATGGTGGTACCAAAATACACAGCATCGTTTAAATACCCAGTTACATCTGATGATGGTATTATAATGTATATTACAAATAGTGTAACTTGGCCAGTTTCTGATGGTTATAATATAGATTTTGATACGGATGCGTATGTTGATTACGTAACTAGTTTATTGGACATTGCGGCAAAAAATGACCTATTCTCTAGTAATTTAATGAATAGGTTCTTAGTATCAGAATCAATAACTGCGTTTGATACAATGCCAGTACATCTTTCTGATTTACAGCAAGATACATCTGGTCAAAAAGTTAACAAGACCTTACAAATATACGGTAGAGAATTTGATGAACTAAACCGATACATCTTAGGCATTCAATTTGCGAATACTGTAACCTATGATAAACAGAATAATACACCTGATGTATACTTAAAGAATCTAGCTAGAGTATTAGGTTGGGAATTGGTTTCGTCAGTTTTTGATAATAACTTATTAGCAAGCTACGTTTCAACGACACCCTCAACCTATTCGGGTCAATCTGTTGGTCTAACAGCAGTTGAGGCTGATATTGAACTTTGGAGAAGAATAATCCTTAACACACCTTGGATATGGAAATCTAAAGGTGCTAGAAAGGTTATAGAATTTTTCTTACGTTTTATAGGTGCACCATTAGGTCTAATTCAATTTAATGAGTACATCTACAAAGCGGATGCACCTATTAATATGGACATATTTTTTGATGTTTTAAGGCTTAATGGACTAGATACAGATATTTCACTTTATCCAATAGATACCGAGGGTTATCCAAGATTTTTCCAGAATACAGATGATATGTATTTCCAAAATAATGGTCTTTGGTATCGTGAGACTGGTGGTAGTGGTTCTACAATAGAAATATTAACAGGTAATAACCCACACGTTGGTCCTTATGATGGTGGGTATAAGTACTTCAATCAGTTACGCTGTTTAATACCTGACTTTTTACCAGTAACACTTAGTTCTGTAACATACACAACAGATGTAGCTAATCTATACACAAACTTTGATTTAGGCCAGTTTAATTTTGGTGTAACAACAGCAACAACAGTTACTAGCGTAGATATAACAAATAGTGATGGCACCGATATTGATGATTGTATTATATTCAGACCTAGTATCATTCCAGACCCTAATCCGTCACCAGAATTAAATGATTGTGGTTGTGATATACCTAATTCAGATAACGTAATGAGTCTTTGTATAGATAAAGTAAATCCGATAGCACAAAGATGTGATGTTGTAGAAATACCAGCTGAGGTCAATCCTGACGTAAATGTTGTTGGTTCATCTATGATTTTTGGTTATAAACAATATGACATTAATGGTAATTTATTGGTTAACTATTTTGGTCAGCCAATACTGAATCAATCAAAATATATATCACAAGAATGTTGTTTATTTTTAGGTGGAGAACCATTTTTTTATGAATATAAAGACTTAAATAACAATGTTATTAATTCTGGTTATGTATGTTGTAAAAATGAAAGGTGTAAAAAAATATATGATACACAAATAGTGAATCCACAAATAATAAATCCACAAAATATAATTGGAAAATAATGAATTACTACGGTAAAATTAACGATTGTCAATCTTTAACATATGTCAAAAATTCTGACAGGACTGTATCTATTTTCCAAGGTGTTAATCCATTGGCCCCAACACTTCAATGTTGTTCTTATAGTGGTTTTACCTTTGATTCAGATAAGCAAAAATGTTATTGGACTGAGCCAGTACCCTGTGATATCGAAAATCCATTTAAGATAACACTAAACCCTGTTGGTAATGATGGTGCTTTGTTTTTTACCGCTGATAATGAAACTTGCACACTTGATATAGAATTTGATTATTTATTTAAATTCACTTGTAAAGGATTATATAGTATATTAAATACTCAAAATCCAACACTAAACACATTTGTTACATCAGAAAGTAAGGCAATATATAGTCAATTAGTTCAAGATGTAGAATACCAAACAACATTATGTACAACATTAACAAATCAAAAAGATTTAATTGAATCTCAAATATCAGGAACACTGTATTCAATTTCATGTCAACCATCAACAACACAAACATCAATAGGCACACTACCACCATCAGCTGTAAGTGGTTTTAGTAATACAGGTTTTGGTACTGGCCTTGGTCAAGTATCAGGTATCACACAACAACCACTAATCCCTTTAAATAATGATATTTATTGTTTAACACAAGATGGATTAAACATTTGGTCAAATATCTTGGGACCATTAAGGTATCAAAATTTTTTAAATGGTGATACTTCATCTTATACATGTGCTGATGTTACAACGTTATTGGCAATAGACAATACGTCTTCAGCTATCTTAACAAATGTTTGTTCAACACCTATCGGTAGTAGAACAACACTTGAAAATCAATTATTGGATATAACAACACAACTATCAAGTTGTCAAAATTCATTAAGTAAGTTACAACAACAATTAGGTGATTTTCAAGAAACACCGATACAAACGCTTTGTAATAGACCAATTGATATGTTTGAAACTCTAGATGCTTCCCTATCGTTAGATATAACGGATTCGTCAAATGTAACCACAAGCGTACTTCAAATATATGATTTCTTTTCAGCAATTGGTGTTGGTAATTTATATGAATATTTAACAGGTAATACAGATAGTGGTTTTTATGTTTGCACAAATTCCGCTTGTGACCCACTTCAAATATCTCAAAATGGTTCAAATGCACAAGGCATTTGCTCTACGGTTAGTGATTCTTTAATTGATGATTTATATATTCAATCTGGTTTACCTAGTGGCTTAGCAAACACTGTTACTTTTTATGATAGTTTACCAATAAATTCTTTTGCGTCAAATTGGTTAACCTATAGGCTTTCAATAACTGACCCACAAATAATATCACAATTAATTGGTAACAAGGTTAAATTGACATTAAATCTTAACCATACTTGTGGTGATATTTGTATATTATTGGACAATATAAAGCTTAATAAGACTTGTACATCTGTAGATAAAACAAATATATTTGTTACAAAATGCCCAGGCTTTGAACTAGAAAGAATTCGTGATAATAAAAAATCATGGATTTCTACAACAACCCCACTAAATAGAGATTTTAGAATACTAGACTTTGAGGGTAATAATGCTATCCGTCAGACAAACTATGATGTAACCGATGAGCGTTTAGTCTTAAATACTAAAGAAATAGATTTAGATATAAAAATGGCATCGGCAATAGAAACAGATATTTGGTGTTACGCTACCGATAATGCTTGTTTATTGACTGGTGAGACATATTGTGCTCCTTGCGGTTATAAACAGTTCCAAGATGATGAATATTTTGAATTTATGGATGATGAACCATATCAATTTATGGATGGTGGTTCAATAGATAATTCTGGCGGTTTACCATCAATATGTTGTGGTGACCAAATAGATTTTAATTTATTATTAACACAATCTTTAACTAATACCGTTGTCTTAGAAGATTTCCAATACATAATATCTTCAGAACTTATTGATGCAAAGAATAGACAAACAATTTCTAGCTATGCAACATTAAGGGCGTTATATGATAGATATTTAAATAGCAATCTGTATTGTGGTAATAATAGTTCAGCATTTAACTATATGTCAATGGAGCAGTTTAGTGACCTTATTGGAAGTTATTGGGTTGATTTAGTTGAGCAAGTGATACCAGCAACAACAATATGGGGTAGTGTCAGGGTATATTCAAACACTATATTTGACCAACAAAAATTTAAGTATAGGTCTTATTCTTCATTGTTTAATACCAACCCGTTTGATGGTGAAAAAGTCCTAAGTCCAATAAATGGTGTTAGTGGACAATGTACTACGGTAGGTGTAGAAGTATCAACAATTACTAACGTAACAAATCCGCAAAGTATATACACATCACTTTGTTTAGCACAAATGAATCATGGGTCTGAGTTTGTTGGACAAGTAACGGTATTTAAAACAAGTGAATAATTTAAAGGTATAACACATATTTATAATAAAGAAAATAAAATGAAATTAACACAAAGAACCAAATATTCAGCAGCAAGCTTAACGGATTTAATACATATTGTTGTTACTGGCGACACATCACAAAATCCTGATGGTAGTTCATATGCAATTCCATTATCATTGGTTGCTGGTTTATCCACACCAGCGGCTGAATATTTTATATCTGGTTCAACATGGAATGGTTCAAACTACCCAGTTAAGGCGAATAATGGAACAACAATAGACGCTACTGGCTCCTATGCTTTTGCTATTGGTTCTGGAACAACTGCTAGTGGATTTGCATCAGTTGCTGAGGGTGTTGGTACAATAGCTAGTGGTGGTGGAAGTCATGCTGAGGGTTCTGGAACAACTGCTAGTGGCCTAGCAAGCCATGCTGAAGGTCGTAATACAACAGCTAGTGGTGCAACATCACACGCTGAAGGTCGTAACACGATAGCTAGTGGCATTACGAGTCATGCTGAGGGTACTTTAACAATAGCTGGTGGTAATTATTCACATGCTGAGGGTAATGATACATTTGCTCAGGGTGAAAGCTCACATGCTGAAGGTCGTAGTACAACGGCTAGTGGATTTGCCAGTCATGCTGAAGGGCAATTAACAATTGCATCTGGGACTACTTCACATGCCAGCGGTTATCAAACAATAGCTGGTGGTGCTTATTCACATGCTAGTGGTTATCAAACAATAGCAAGTGGTTTATATTCAAACGCCAGTGGTTCTAATACAATAGCAAGTGGAAATTCATCACATGCTGAGGGTCAAGAATCAATAGCCAGTGGTAATTTTTCACATGCTGAAGGTTCCGTAACACTTGCATCTGGTATAGCGTCTCACGCTGAGGGTTCCGATACAATAGCATCTGGTACTAATTCACACGCTGAGGGCCAAGAAACAACGGCAAGCGGTGCTACTAGTCATGCTGAGGGTTATCAAACACTAGCATCTGGCTTGATATCACACGCTGAGGGTGCTAATACAACTGCAAGTGGTACTATATCACATGCTGAGGGTTCTGGAACAACAGCAAGTGGTGATTATTCACATGCCGAGGGTAATCATACAACGGCAAGTGGTAATTTTTCACACGCTGAGGGTTATTTGACTATAGCTAGTGGTGCTACTAGTCATGCTGGAGGGATTCAAACAATAGCTGGGGGTAACAATAGTTTTGTACATGGTAGTGGTTCAACGGCTAGCGGTAACTCAACTATGGTTTTTGGTAATGATATAATTGGTACCATTGATAATACAATGTATGTTGAAACGTTAGCACTAACAACCGTTAGGGATTACGCAGATGATGCAGCAGCTGATGCTGATGCGACATTAGCCGCTGGTGGTTTGTATACAACTAGTGGAGCAACAGGCAGAGCAGTATATAGAAAACCATAATATATGACACAATTAGTTAAAATAGTAGAAGGTAGTTTAATTGATGAAATCACAGATAATGTTATTTGTGTTAAATCGGTTATTGGTGAAATACAACGAGAAGACTATATTAATATAAATGGTTTTATAGCTTATTTACAGGACCTATCTGAGGTTCAAGTAACGTCAGCATTAACCAAGCCAATAACTTTTGGTTTAAAAAATACTAGAAATTTACAATTAATAACACTAAACATAGACTATTAATGAGGTACCAAGAACTAATATATATACAAAACGAACATAGTGGCGTTAGAAATAAGGACATTTTAAATGTGAATATGAGTTCAGATATTTGTATTTTTGATGCACCTATTATTAGTGTTAGTGGGGCCTCAAAGATAAATTGTACTGGTTCATCTACCTCTTATGTTATTGCAGAAAATTCAAGTATACCACTTAATTTTAGTTTTAGCGGTGATATAGCAACCTTAACTGGTATGAATACCACGTTTAATTATGAAATTTATAAGTATAGTGATACTGCTAGTATGTTTACAATACCAGCTGTATATAAATCCGCTACAATACCATTTTCAGGCACGAGTTCATCTTATTTAATTACGGATGTAGTACAAAGCGATTCATTACCCTTAGATGGTGAATTTATCATTAAATGCTACTTTACCTTTGATAGTTGTACTAGATTTTTAAAAGAACTTGGTAAAACGATTAATACTAGGTCATTTATATCAGGTACGCAATATGGATTATATGATAATGATTTGGATTTTTATTTTGCGGCTATCCGTCCAGCAGATGTGCCATACCTATTACAAAATAATAGCAATAATGCTCCATCAAACAAACTGGTTCAGCAAATAATTCTTCCAGAACCAAATATAACAAATATCATCATATCACAACAATACGCAGGGTTTTTCGTTGTAACCTTAAATGGATTAGTCTTATCACCAGATTATGACTATACGTTTAGTGGAAACGTAGTTACATTAAATAGTGAAACCGCAGAGGATGATATTATTAGTATTATTTATACAACTACTGGTGGTAATAATTTAATTGGGGATAATTATGCAGTATCTGCACCAATTAGCAGCGGTGCTACTAATGGTCAAGGTAGTAATACAATTTATTATAATACAACAACAACAAAATATGAAATATTTACCAGTATAACACCAGCATTAAACGGTTCAATATTGGTAATGATTAACGGTGCCACTTTAGCTAGTGGTATAGACTATTATCAATCAACATCAAATCCAAAGAGAATTATACTAGAGGGTGAATTATTAGATGGTGATATTATAACAATAGTATATTTTCCATTTGTATCGGCAGTAAACGGATTAATAACTAACAACCCAACAGTATCTTGGAGTATAGAAAACCCACCACAATTAGCCAATGGTGTATTTACCTTAGAAGTTAGTAGTGGGACATCTTTCTCAACGTTTTATTATACGGGGGCTACAGATTATTTGATTGGTCAAACCATTTATTCTGATGATTTCATAGCTAGTGGAACTGTTGGTACGACTCTATATTATAGGGTCAAAAATCAAAAGAATTACGAAACATTTTGCGGTAATATTATTACCGATATAAAATATAGTGATACAATACCAGTAATAATCCAAACTAATTCAATAAATTCATATTAGAATTGTTGACTATTGGATATTTATAACTAAAATAAGTAAAACACAAAGATTTAAAATATGAGCTACATAATCCCAACAACAAACCCATTGGTTAGTATTAAATTAACTGAACAGGGTAGACAACAACTAGCCTTGGGCCAACTTAATTTCAGTTCTTGGGCTATTGGTGACTCTGAAATAAATTATGGTCGTGAGGCGATTGTAGATGCAAACCCAACTGACGTATCATTATCTGGGAGTAGTGTCATTATGCGTCCTTTTGATAGACAACCAAATATTAAGTATTTTATTACCCCAAGCAATTCAACATCAAGTTATCAACCAATAAATGCTGGTAATATGAATGTTATTAAAGCCATCGTGAATAATGAAGCAACTGAGAGAGGGTTTTTCATTCATAGTGGTACAACATTTACGATAGACAATTCAACCGAACTAACCCCCTATAGCCAAGATGTACCTAACGCTAATTTATCTGGTACAACTTTATTAACATTAACATCTGTTGCAAACATTAGCATCGGTGATATTGTAATGCTTAAATTAACAAACGATACACTAGGTGCTATACCAGCAACCAACACAACATCAGCAATACCTAATCTATGGTTTAAGGTGCAAAACATTAGTGGTACAACCCTAACTCTTGATAGAAATCTACCTAACTATGCAACCAATAGCGTATCTTCACGTGTGTATATTTATCGTGGTGGTGAAGTATATAATAGTATAGCAACTGGCAACACAACTGCATATTGGGATTCTGGTACCTTATCCTTTAATTCTTCGGTTAACGTAACTTGTCATGATGTTCCAGTTTGGAACCAAAATAATGTTTGGTGTGAGGATATGGCTGGTATGAGCGCAAATACGCTATATGAAAACTATACCAAGTTTGGTTCCTATAGGTATTTAGGTACCAAGAACCCATACTTAGAATATCTATGTGAAAGTTCTGGTGTGACAACTAATTTAAATTGTAACGGGCCTGGTATTAGCTATCCAGATGATGTATCAAAATCAGTTGCAATCATACATTATACAAATAATGCAATATCTAACCTTTATGGTGAGTATTTATATGTTGATGCAACAAATAATAAGATTGTTAAGGTTCACTTACCTAATATTATGTATCATAGAGGTGGCGGTCCATCAGGTAGTGGTACAACTATGGGTATGACATTTATTGCAACTGGTTCTACAAAGTTAATTGGTACTTCAGATATTGAATACATCGATTTGATTGAAGACCCAAGCAAGATATCAGGTTCAACCTCAACAGCTCCATTAACTGTTGGTAAGGTATTACCACAATTAAAGATGATAGTTTTTGATGATGATGAAATAGTGGCCGCAATGTCATACAAGTCTAATCGAAACTGGACACTACCAGCACTCGCAGCAAACATTCAAGCACCTAGTGGTGGCACATCGACAGGCGTAGTTCAACCAAATGAAACAATATACTTAACGTATAGTCTTCAAATTAGTGGTGCTACTGGTTTGACATCAAGCTTGCCATGTCAAGAATACATTAAGGTTACTAATAATTCATCATTAGCTAAAGATATTGTATTCAGAATCAATGATGTTGGCTCATTACCATACATGCGTAAGATAGAATCTGGTTCATATGATGGTCGTGGCTTCTACGCTACCAAGTTTAAATTATTATATCAAGTAGTAGCAGATGCATCTATTAGACCTGATGGGGGCGCATGGTTGGAATATGACTTTACAACCACCTCAATTACCACAAACGCTAGTGAAAGTATTGACCCAGTTTTATTAGAAAATCAATCACCATTAGTAACAGGCTTTGTGTTGGATTCATTAAAGGTTTCTGCGTCAACAACGTTTAATTTGATACCGTTATTGAATATGCCAGCGAATACACAACCATCTAATTTACAATTTGGTGATGAAAGATTCTTTTACGGAAACCTAGAAACCTATATTGGTGCGACTATATATAAGACGATATTTGACATCAGAGTCAATTCTAACCAATTTAACGCAACATCTAACCCAACTAGGAGCAAAGATGCTGCCACCAACCCACCGTTGATTAGAGTGTCTGAAATTGGTATCTATGATACAAATCAAAACCTAGTATGTATAGGTAAATTAAGCAATCCAGTTAAATTAGCAGCTGGTAATACAATTAGCTTTGAATTAAGCATGGATTTCTAAATAAAAACAAAAAACAATGGGATTTATATCATCAGCAACAACAACAACATTATTAGCCAGATTAACACCAATTGGTCGACAACGATTAGTATCAACAAATAACGGATTGATAACGACTTTTTCGTTAGGTGATTCTGATGCTAATTATAATTCAGTATTACCCTTAACAACTGGTCAAATACCAGCAATTGCTGGTAATATTGGTACCAATGCTACTGTTAGTAATAGTACACCACAAGTAGTATCGATTAGAAATCCATTAATTGTTAATTCTAGTGGTTCGCTAGTAAAATCAGTTGAGACTCAATCAATTAACGTAACAATTGAACAAGAAATAAATGGCCTAGTAACGGTAAGTGGTAGCAATCTAACACGAGTATTGGTTAATAGAAACAATTACAACACTGATAGCTTAGTTAATTTATTTTATTCTTTTGGCCTTTCATTATCGTCAGATGAGGATACATTGTATACTGGTGTTACAAATGCCAATGGTGGTTATTCTGATACGGCCTTAAGCGGCTTAGCTCAGACTAATATATTGGTATTAGCAATAAATGATACTACGTATGGTGAGTGTATTGATGGGAAAACAATAAAATTAGACTTACCAACAACAGCTGGTACATATAATATTTATAGTACCTTCCAAAATAGCTCAACGTCAACAAGCGTTGAGGATGCAAACATACGTGAAACAGCTGGGGCAACAAATATATATGGTTCGAATATTGCTATGTTATTTTCTGATGGTATTAAAACACCAAATGGTGGTGTTGGTGCTTTGAGTTGGGCAACAGGTTATAACACGGTTAAGCCATTTACCAATAATAACAAATCATTATTTAATATGCAAACTAATCCTGATTTAGGTTTTACAGCTGATACAATCGTTGGTATAGCTTACTTAGATAAAGGTTGCATTGTAATAACCCACCCAACTATAATCCAAGCATATAGTGCAGCTACGGCTACAGCAACAACACTAAGCTTTAATAGCGTATCAACATCTGTGTTTCAAAATATAACTTGCTTAGCTGGTAGGGGTGAATTTGGTGGCTCAACAAATCCAACATTTACTGGTTCTGATTCACCAAGAATAAGTGAATTAGGCTTATACGATAGTCTTGGTAACTTAATAGCGTTGGCTAAGCCAGATAGACAAATTGTAAAAAATGTTAATGAATTCTTAGCCCTTAATATCAAGATTCAACTTTAAGCTTTACCTTTATTAATACTTTCATATTTTAGTAAAAAAACTTTGTATGGAAAAAAATAAAGAGTTTCTCTTAAGCCTAGATGTATCAACTTCAACCATTGGTATAGCATTATTTGAGAATTTAGGTACTAGCGGTGAGCTTAAGGTTTTACAATATGTTAGTCCTAAGGTAAAGCCATTACCAGAAACCAAGATGGAAGAACTATTTAAAAAGGTTGAAATCTTTGAAAGTGAGTTTTTAATTAAAATGAAGAATTTTGGGGTAACTAGGGTAGTAATTGAAGAACCATTGTTACAATCAAATAACGTCTATACAATAGCAACATTATTACGCTTTAATGGTATCATATCAAAAGCTATTTATGATTCATTAGGTGTTGTACCAGACTTTATATCATCTTATGATGCTAGAAAATATGCCTTTCCAGAATTAATGGAAATACGTAAATTTAAGAAAGATGGTACCCCGTTACTAGAAAAACAAATTCTTAAAAACACACCAGTATTATTCGGTGGCTATCCATTTGATGTGGATAAAAAATACATACTATGGGAGAAAGTGGCTGAGCTAGAACCACAAGCATCTTGGTTCTTTGATAAGAAAAATAAACTTAAAAAAGAATCATTTGACTGTAGCGATGCCTACATATGTGGCGTTGGATATATGAATATGATTGGTGCTTGGCCTAGATAAATTTTTACCCATACATAGCAATTTATCAGTCTTTTCTGGAAGTTACATATATTTATAATTAAATAAATATTATGAAAAAACAAAAAATAATTGGGGTTTACCAAATAAGTAATAATATTGATGGTAAAATTTATATTGGGCATTCACAAAACATTATTAAACGTTGGGGTAGTCATAGAATTGGTAAAGGTAGTTTATTATTGGGTAATGCAATTAAAAAGTATGGTTTAGAAAATTTTAAATTTGAGATATTAGAAGAAATTGATTCTAACGATAAAACTAATGAGGAGTTAAAAACTATCCTGTACCAACGAGAGCAATATTATTTAGACCTAAAAAAGTCATATGAAAAAGGAATAGGTTATAATATAGATAAAATAGCTAAATATAATAATTCTGGTAAACGAAGTGATGAATTTAAAAATAATATTAGAAGAATTAATCTAGAAGGTAATTTTGCTGGTAAAAAAGTATATCAATATGATTTACAAGGTAAATTTGTTATGGAATGGAAATCAGCTGCCGAAATTGAGAGGTGTTTAGGTTTTAAAGCTGAAAATATATCAGCTTGTTGTTTAAACAAACAATCGCAATCAAATAACTTTATTTGGTCATTTGAATTATCTGAAATAAATAAAGATAAAATTAAAAAATTATTTGATAGAAAGAGATTAACAGAAGTTAGACAATATAATTTGAGTGGTGAATTATTAAATATATTTTCATCAACAAAAGATGCTAGCGAAAAAACTGGTATAAATATTAATATAATAAGGGAAGCTTGTGGTGGTCATAAAAAAACTGGAGCTTCTTTTATTTGGAAATTCAAAAACGAAGAATTATTCATAGAAAAACATCTTAGACCATCGATAATTGTTAAACAATATACGTTAAACGGGGTTTTAATAAAAACATGGGACTCATTAACTGAATTAATCAAAACAACTAAATTTAGCAGTAAATACATTAAACAATGTTCAGACGGTATTATAAAAAGTTATAACGGGTTTAAATGGGAAAGAATAATTTAATTTCAGATGCCTACGTTGCTGGTATTGGATATATGAAGAAACACAATATTTGGATATAATTAGTTGTTATTCTCAGATATTATACGTACCTTTGTGTAATGTCACATTTACTAGTCGTTGATGTATTAGAAAGTTTTCTTGGAGACCACAGAAAACTAAATGAAGACACAGGTCAAATATCGTTCGATTGTCCAGCCTGTTCTGCCGATAAAGGTATGCCCGAAGGTGACGGAAAAGGAAACTTAGAAATTAATTACAATAATGGTGTTTTTAAGTGTTGGTCTTGTCAGGATACCAATAATATGTACGGCCCAATAATCAAGCTACTAAAGAAATACGCAACACCCAAGAATTTACGTGATTATTTGCTGGTTAAACCAGAAACCGAATTAGGCGTTAAAAGAGTTGATGAAGTAGTCGTTACATTACCTGAAGGCTACAAGGAGTTAAGTGAATGTACTAGCAAGGACTTTAAAGCTAACGATGCATTACAGTATCTTAGAAAAAGAGGTATAACCGATGATATAATCAAAGAATTTAAGATAGGTTATACTTATAAAGGTAAATTTTTTAATAGGATAATAATACCCTCATATGATTATACTGGTAAGCTAAATTATTTCATAGCTAGATGGTTTAGTAAAGAAAAAACCATGTTAAAGTATCTAAATCCAGAAGCAGAAAAACAAGAAATAATATTTAATGAGGGTAAGATAAATTTTGATGCCACAATATACCTAGTCGAAGGTGCCACAGACCACATAGTTGTACCTAATTCCATACCATTACTAGGCAAATATCTCCCATCAAATTTATTAGAGTTACTACACGATAAGGCAAGGGGGTATATTGTTATATTATTAGATGATGATGCCTATGCAGATGCTGTAAACCTATATAGAGAACTAAATTTTGGTGATTTACTCGGTAGAATAAAGATTATTAGACCACCTAATGGTTATGACCCATCTAAGGTACATGAAAAGTTAGGTAGAAAAGGTATTATTAAGCTATTAAGGAGTGCTAGACATTTATCAGAACAAGAATTAAGCTAAACCATAAATGCTTTAAGTTTTTCTTCTCTTAGTAAATTCTTAATACGGTCTTTCATGATTATTTTACTATAAATACTTGTTTAATAAGGAAAAAATTAGTATTTTTGTGTTAAAAACTAATGGGAAAGATAAAAAAGTTTCAATCTGTAATATTTTTAGAGCCGATAGAACATAAATATCATCACAGGGTAACAGGTAAGATTTATAAATCAGTAACCACCACGTTATCGTCAATTGAGCCACATTTTGATGCGGAAGGTGTTGCTTTGGCTATCACTAAACAATCAGATTCGACAAAGCAAGAGCGTTATATTGGTTTATCACAACAACAAATTTTAGATTATTGGCAACTGCTTAATGATGAGGCCAACGTATATGGTACGAAGGTCCATGACTTGATTGAAAAGTATCTATTAGCTGAAAAATGGTATTATCCACCAGATAATGAAGAAGGACTTTTTGAACAAAAGGTAATCGATGGCTATAACGCATTAAATATTGATGAAGGTATTGCTGTTTGGCCCGAAAGAATATTATTTTCAGAGCAATATGAGCTAGCTGGTACATCTGATTTGATAATAGATATTGATAATGTATTTTTTGACGTGGGTGATTATAAAACTAATCGTGTATTTAATTACTTTAATCCATATGGCTTCGAAACACTTCATAAGCCTTTCGAGCATATGCAAGCCTGTCAATGGTCCATATATACGTTACAATTAAGCGTATATGCGTATATGTATGAATTGGAATACCCTAAGCGAAAATGCCGTCAAATCTATGTATTGTATTGGGATAAAGAGAAGGAGACATTTCAAAAAATACAAATAATGTATATGAAAAAAGAAGCTAAGCAATTAATTGAGATGCATCATTATAATATAATGAAAGGAATATAAAAAAAAATAAATGGCAATACGTAAAATTATTCATACAGCAGACATACACATTAGAACATATAGGTTACATGATGAGTATAAAGAGGTCTTCACCAAGTTGATTAATGATATCAAAGACTTGGTTAAGGACTACAATCGAGATGAAGTTAGAATCGTAATAGCTGGTGACTTAGTACATCAGAAAATTGTTATTTCTAACGAACAATTAATACTTGGCACTTGGTTATTACGAGAATTAGAGAAGATAGCACCACTAATAATAATTGCTGGTAACCATGACTTATTAGAAAATAATAAGGACCGTATGGATAGCATAACACCTATGGTACAGTTTTTACCAGACAAGGATATCAATTACTTTAAGGAATCCAAGTGCTATCTAGATGATAATATAGTCTGGTGCACGTACTCAATCTTTGAAGAAAATAAACGACCTAATATTGAGGCCGCAAGATTACAATTTGGCCCAGATAAGACATATGTTGGTTTATTCCATGCTCCAATAATGAACGCTAAGACTGATATAGGTTATGAGATAGACCATGGTGTTGAATTGGATGTATTCGATGGTTGTGACCTAGTAATGCTTGGAGACATACATATGCGCCAAATTTTTAACCATAATGGTGTTATAATTGCATACCCATCCTCGTTGTTGCAACAGAATTTTGGGGAGAATGTAAGTGGACATGGTTTTTTATTATGGGATGTTGAGACCAAGCAGCCAACGGCTTATGATGTTGAAAATCAGTATCCATTTTACCACTTTAAAATAAAGTCTTTAGATGATTTAGAGACTAACTCAGAAAAATTGGTGAATTTATAATATGGAAATACCAAAGGAATTAAAGGATGAGATTTGGGAATATTGCCGTAGCAATGATATCTTAAACGTTAATGATTTCATGTTAAGATTAGTGAAGCAAGGCTTTACCATAGAAAAATTTGGTGCTACCCCAAATTCTAATGTGGTAGAAAAGATTGTTGAGAAAATCGTTGAGGTGCCAGTTGAAAAAGAGGTCTTCATTACGGACGATGCCTCAATGAAAAAGTTAACTAATGATTTAAATAAGGTCAATGATTTAAATATATCATTGGAATCTGAGGTAGCTAGATTAACGAAAGAATTGGCTGAAGAAAAAATAAAAAATAAAAAAGATATATACGGAGAGGGTTAATTATGAATAACTGGAGTACAATAAGCAGCACTGGAAAGATTAAGGTAGATTGGAGTGATAGACCAGAAAACTATTCAAAGGATGCTAAGAATAAGATTAGGACATATTTTGCAAACAAATATGGTGTAAATAAGAATAACATTAGTGTTAATTATCACCCAGTCAAGTTTACTGATAAGGGTGAGGAGATATCAATAACTGGTGCCAACATTGAGAATATAATGGATACCACGTATCAACGTGCGTTGATGAAAGAGGTATTACTTAGGGATAATAAGACTGTTGATTTTAATCGAATCATAGCATTAGATGATAAGGTTAACGGTGAATTAAATATTGACCTTTCACAAACTAGACATAATCATTGGTCAATAAAATGGCTTATGATAGATAATTTCTTATCTTTTGGTGAGTCAAATTATGTACCATTTAGCAAGCTAAGGGGCCTAACAGTGGTCAATTCAACGCCCAGCAATATGGGTGGAAAAACTACCCTAACAATTGATTCTATTAAGTTTCTATTACATGGTACGACAACCAAGACCGATAAAAATGAGGAAATTTTCAATTCATTTAGTAATAAGAATGAGTTGACGGTTAGGGGTATGATTGAAATTGAAGATGAGGAAACCATAATAGAGCGTAAGATGAGACGTACCGCTAAGAAGGGTGGTGGTTGGACCGTTGTTAATAACGTGAACTATTATAAGTTATTACCAGATGGCAGTGAAGAGATGCTAAATGACGAAGATGCTAAAAAAACAACAACCAACTTAAGAAAAACTATTGGTACCGAAGCTGATTTTGAGATGCTGGTATTAGCAAACGAACAAAATCTAGATGACCTAATAGGTCTAACAAATTCCGAATCTGGTAAGGTACTTACTAGGTTAATCGGGTTAGAGATACTGGAATTGAAGGAAGCTGCTGCTAGGAAATTATATAATGAATTTTCTAAGAAGAAAAAATCTAATGAATTTGATACGATAACACTAAGCAACGATATAGTTGACCATGAATCTAAAGTTACTAATGGTATTGAGCTTAGGGAATCATTGAATCATAGATTAGATGAGACCAAGAATGATTTGATTAAATTAAAAGAGGAAAATGATTCGTTATTTAATAGTAAAGAAAAGGTAGATGTACAAATAACTACCTTAAACCCATCTAATATAGAATTAGATATTAAGGAATTAACAACAAAAGGACTTTCCATAAAGAAAAAGATGGAAGAATTAGCGATTCAAATTACTGAAATGGCTTCAATTGTATTTGATGAGGACCTACATTACAATTTAAGTAGGGAATTAACGCTATGCACTAGTGATATGGCTGTTAAATCTTCTAACATCAAGCGCCTAGAGGCAGTAGTTAAGGGTTTAATTGCTGGTGGTATATGTCAATCATGTAATAGAAAGCTTGATGATGTAGATAATACCGAACATATCAATAAGCATTCATCTGAAATTTCAATACTAGAACATGAATTGAATAGTTTAATTGAAAAGCAATCTAATTTAAATGATGAATTGGTAAAGTTAAACCAAATAAAGTCAAGGATAGATATTAAAAATAGGTTAGAACTAGATAAAGACCGCTTAGAGGTTGAAATAGGTAGCTTACGAAACCAAGTTACCGTAAAAAAGGCCGACCTAAATAAATATAACCTTAATTTAGACGCTATTGAGCACAATAAACGAGTTGATATCATATTGTCTAGGGTTAAGACGGATATCATAGTACATGAGCGCACCAAAGATGAGTTAATAACTAAGCTTGAGCGAGTATCTAATGATATACAGAGCAATAGGGATAGTATCTTAACAAAAGAGAAGTTAATTGAGACAATTAAGCGAGAAGAAGAGATTGAGCGTATATTTAAGATATATATAGACTTGGTTGGTAAGAAGGGTGTTAGTAAATTGGTTCTACGTTCAGTACTACCAATCATTAACTCAGAGATTAGTAGATTGCTTGAGGATGTTTGTGATTTCGATGTTGAGATATTTATAGATGATAAGAATGACGTGCAGTTTTTGATTGTCAAGGATGATATTTCTAGATTATTAAAATCAGCTAGTGGCTTCGAAAAAACCGCAGCTAGCTTAGCGTTAAGAAGTGTATTAGGTAAGCTATCAACGCTGCCCATGCCAAACTTCATAACCTTCGATGAAATAATGGGTCGAATATCAGCTGAAAACATTGATAAGATGAAATTGCTATTCGATAAGATAAAAGATATGTATGATATTGTTTTCTTGATAACACATAATGACCTTGTTAAAGATTGGTCGACCAATAATATAACTGTAACCAAAGATAACAACATCTCAACTCTTAAGATAGCGTAAGCATAAAATTATTCGTACAAGACTTGGTTATACGATAAAATTATCGTACCTTTGATAAATAAAATTGGAACTCTATGACTAATAATAGTAAATTTAGGAACTACTGTATTGTAATGATAGGCAATACAACTGGTGGTGTTGTTGAAATAGAATCAATTAGTGAAATTAAGCCCAATACCGTTATGCATGGTGGGTTAATGATTGCAACCTTCGTGTCAGTGATGACACCAGTGGAGTTAAGGCATTTTTTCACAGATAACAAACGTAATTTTCTAATCTTTGAATTAGATTCTAAAACTTCAGCATTTGGCTTTATAAAGGATGAAATAACAGATGGTCTGTTTGGGTTTCTAAATAAGGTAGATATTGAGTCTATGACGAATAAATTGATTCATGATGTTGATACATCATCGAAAAAAGATTCTTATCAAAGGACTGAGATTAAGGTAAGCTTAGACGACCAACTAAATGAGGCTTTAGTTCGTGAAGATTACATGAAGGCGGCTGAGTTAAGAGACCTAATAAAACAAAGAAAATAAGCTAAAAAGCTTGACTTTTAAAAAAAAATGCTTATATTTAATAACTACAATAACAAAAATAAAGATGAAAGTGCGATAGTACAATGAGTAAAAGATTTGTAAGTTTTGATGCTGAGGATAGCATTGCAATATATTTTAAAGATGTTAGAAAATCAGTTATTCTAACACAAAAAGAAGAGCTTAGCTTAGCTAAGAGAATAGTAAAAGGGGACCAAAAAGCAATTGATACCTTAGTAAATGCAAATCTAAAGTTTGTAGTTTCAATAGCTAAAGAGTATCAGGGTCAGGGGTTACCCTTATCGGATTTAATCAACGAGGGTAATTATGGCTTAATAAAAGCTGCCACTAGATTTGACCATAAGAAAGGCTTTAGATTTATATCATATGCCGTATGGTGGATTAAACAATCAATACTACAAAGTCTAAATGAAAATGCTAGGGTTGTTAGGTTGCCAGCTAATATTATTAATAAAATATCAGCACAAAATAAAGAAATTTTAAAGTTTGAGGCCCTAAATGAAAGGGAACCAGTATATGGTGATATATTGGATAGAAATAACATACCTGTCTCAATAATTAATTATCCAAGACACTCGTCATTAAATGATGTTCTTGGTGAAGATGGTACTGAATTTATTGAACTATTAGTTAGTGAGGTTGACGATGAGGATAAATTGGTAGTTGATGACAGAATTAAAGCTGGATTAGATAATGTTTTATCATTATTAGATGAGAGGGAAAGAGAGATTATCGAATCGTATTTTGGTTTAAACACCGAATGCGAGACTATGACACTTGAAGCCATTGGTGAACGATACGGCCTAACCAAAGAACGCATTCGACAAGTAAAAAATAAAGCCTTAATGAAATTACGTTTTAATAGTCACGACCTATACAATCTAATAAACGAATAAATTAAATTAGGATGCAGTTTAGCATCCTTTTTTAGTTTTAGATATTTATAATGCATAAAGAATAATATATGAAATATAAATTTGGGTATTTAATGTTAATATTAGCCCTAGCGGTTGCTGGTTGTGCTGGATATTTTTCAGTTTTTGGTTTAAGCCAGTTATTTGCTGGTGCTGGTACTGCTGTTATTATAATGGCTAGTGTTTTAGAAATTAGTAAGATTGCTGCGACAACAGCATTACATAGATATTGGGGTGACCTAAAAGGAGTGTTGAAAGCGTATGCAACGGTTGCTGTTATAGTAATGATGGTAATAACGTCAGCTGGTATTTACGGCTTCCTATCAAATGCTTACCAAAAAACAGCCAATAAGGTTGAAATACATGAAGGTGAGATTGGTGTATTAGATAATAAGAAAATATTATTTGAAAAAACAATTACCGATAATGAAAAAATTATAACCAATAAAAATAGACGCATTGACCAATTAATAGAACTTAGGGCGACACAAGAAAAGCGTTTAGATGAATCGACCACCAATACATCTAAGTCTAGAGCTAGAAATGATATTATGATTGCTAATACTGAGATTGATAAATTATCAGCTGAGACAGATGCAATAAATATTAAAAACGCTGCATTATCTGACTCTATTGGTAATTATAACATACAAATATTAACCTTAAATACTAATAGTGATGTTGCTGGTGAAATCGGGCCATTAAAATATATCTCAAATTTAACCAACCAACCAATAGATAAGGTTGTTAATATACTAATATTATTATTAATATTTGTTTTTGACCCATTTGCAATAGCGTTGATATTAATAACCAATAGAATTTTTGAGGTTGAAAGCAAAAAATACGAACAACCAGTATTGGTCGTAAAACCTAAAGAACCCATTACAGAGCCTCTAGCGCTAGAAACACTAACAAAAGCCGTTACCATACCTATAGTAACAGAAACACCAACAGAAGCCCCAGAAACATCGTTAAAACAAAGAAATCCAGTTATACCGACTGGTAAAGTAACCTTAGACGATATTAGAGGTGTTAATGATAGAGGGTTTTCAGTGAATGTTCCAAACCCTAAGTCAAGCTCAATTGAGCGTATAGGTTCTAATAAGATAGTCAAGAATGGTAACACTGATAAGGTAATATTTAAACGAAATTCATGATAATTGATGATAAAACCTATCCGTTACCAACGTCTAATTATATTCCAGTTGAACATGATAAAAAACGTATTATATTAACAAATAGTAATAATAATGATATGCGTCATGTTATTGGTTGGTTAAGTAGATACAATGGTAGATACACAAAAACTGCGTCATTTACCGTTACAACAAGTGGTTTGATATATATGCACTTTAACCCTAAATACACTAGTGAGTTTTTTAAAGATAAAAATTTTAATAATGGTAACATTATAATAGTTGTAGAAAATGATAGTTATCTTATTAAAAATAATTCAAATGAGAATGAACTTATTACATGGTTAGGTGATATTTATAGTCAATCGAACAATGTTATTGATAAAACGTGGAGAGGTTATAATTATTGGCCTCAATATACTCAGGAACAATTTGAAGCCGTTAGTGAGTTAGTGGTGACACTATGTGATAGGTTTGATATACCTAAAACAGCCATGGGGCATAATACTAAGGTTAACGGTGTGTATGATTATACTGGTGTGTTATACCGAAGTAACATTGAACGATATTATACTGATTTAAACCCTACGTGGGATTTTGAGTTATTTAAAAAAAACCTAGAAGATGAAAGAACAGATTAATGAATTTGACATGACCAAGAAGATGATGCTAATGATTCGAGGTGGTTACAAGAAAGTCTTAACGGAAGCCGTTGACCAAACAACATCTAACGATAATGATACAATTTCACCGACAAAAGGTAATTCTATATTTAATGATGAATATAAAAAATTATCTGAGATGATAGACCCAAGCGTTCAAATAACAAACTTTAAGATATACCCAGTTGATAATAATGTTATCATTGAGGGTACGCTACTAAATGGTCGTGTTAAATATCGAATGGTGCTACGTGAGGATGAAGTACAAATAGATACCGATTCAATTGGTTTAAATGATACGAATAACGAAATACTTAGAAAATTGCAGGGTTATTTTAAAAATTGGAAAGACGAATGGGCAAAAAAAATAACAACAGAATTTAATTAATATAAAAGATGATAGACATTAAAAAAATTGACATAAAACTTGTCTTTATAGCAGTCTTGTCTATTGGTTTAATAATTAGCTTCTTTTTCGGTCAGCGTAGTAATATAGATTATAAAAAATCTGAAATTAAAGCCCTAGAAGCGCAAAATATATTAATTACCAAAAAGAATGATAGCTTAATTCTAGTCAATAAGATACTAGATACTAAATTGGTTGTTATTCAAAAGGAAATAGAAATAACAATGATTGAAATAGCTTTGATTCAATCAAAATTAGATAGCCTAAAAAATAGAAAAAATGAGATACCTAATAATGTTAATAGGTTGTCTGCTAATGGCGTTGCCGATGGTATCACAAAATATCTCGAAAACAACACCAAGAGTACAGACACACGTAAATAATGGTGATACAACAATTGAGATGAGCTTAGCTGATGCTAAGATTATCTTAATTGCAATTTTAGAAAAAGATATTGCTGATAGCATAATAAATAACTACGTTATTAGTGATTCACTAAAGAGTCATACCATTGAACTACAGCTTGAAGAAATAAAGATTCTTCAACATAAATCGGCCAACCAAGAAAACTTAGCTGATAATTTAAGATTATTGCTTGAAAATAAGGGTTCTGAAATAAAGATATATGAAGAAACAATTAAGCGATTAAAAAGAGAGGTTAGAAAGCAAAAAACCCTTAAAATAATAGGCTTTGTTGGCTCTGTAGTGTTACCATCTATTGTTTTAGCCTTAACATTAACAACTCGTTAGTATAGGTATATAATATAAGATAAAAAAAAGCCCACTAGTGGGCTTTTTTTCTTATTATACTTATATTTATATAGAACAAATATTCTTATAATGAAAGAACGTATAAATGAAGATTTAACCAAGGCTGACATATCTAAAGAATTGAAAGTTTATGTTAATAGTAATGAGTTCAAATTAAAGATTGAAAAAATCATTAAAGATAAACTTAAGAATGATAAAGACCTTGAAGATAAAGTAGTTGACATAACAAGTAACGTACTAACACAACTTTACAAACAACTTTGGATTAAAAGAGCTGTTTGGAAGAGTGGTTTAAGTAATAAAAATAGTTAAATATGAAAAAAATAATAATCACCAATAAGCAAGCTAGATTATTAGGTATAGGTACTATTAAAGAATCTACTAATAAAAAACCTACATTAAAGGTAACCAAGGAACAATATAATAGAATATTTGCCTCTGGTCTTATAAATGAAGCACTAAATGGTATTGATAAAACCTTTAAAAAGGAAACAGTAAATGCTGATATTCAAAACTTGAAAGAGGATGACTTCGATATTAGTAAGCCCAATACGTCACTACCGATGTCGGCACAAAAATTTAGCTCACCAATGACTGAGGGTGATTCTGATTTAAAAAGAGAAACTAAAGAATTAGTTAAATTTTTATACCGTAAATCAGAAGAATTATCAGATTTTTGGAAATCTAAAGGTCTTTCATACGATAAAATTGTTGATACGTTAAAATCTAAGGGTTTAATAATTACAGATAATGGTAAACATACCTTATCAAAAACACTAGGTTCACCTGAACAAGCAATGTCGGCCCTAGAGAAAGAATTAAGTAGTCTTATTGGTGGTAATAAAGCTTTAGAGACCGAGGCAGTTGAAGATGGTAGTAATTATGCTCCAGGTACAGAATTCTCCCCAACATCACCTTGGAATCAATCGGCACCAGAATATAGCGAACCAATTAGACCTAAAAAAATAATACTTAAGGTAATTGCTTCAAATCAAGAAATTGCAATATTAAAAAGTGAATCAGGTAAATACTACGTGTGTTATTTTGATAACTTAGGTAAAGACGAATTAAAGGATTATGCTGAGGTTGAAATAGGCGCTGATGATTTTGACATAGATGGTGATGTAATAGAAAGGTATATCAATTTTAATTTACCAAAGCTATCTAAGGGTGTTGGTGTTAATGATTGGGAAAATGGTGTGGATATCGTTAAGATTGACGACCAATTAAAGAATGAACTTTTAAACCTATACGATAAAGATAGGAAGATAACAAGTATTCTTGGTAGTATTAATGAGATGACTAGTGCTGCATCATCTGGAGCCTTTGTAGGGCCATTATCAGGCCCTATGATAAAGAAGGATATGCCAATAGATGATATGAATACACCAGTAGTCAAAGAGATGACATCAGCTGGTAGTGCTGGTAGCTATCAATATGATGCAAATGCATTACCAAATATTAATCGTGATGGTTCATTTAAAAAAGCTAAGGCACCAAAAGCCTTTAAGAAAACACAATACGCTGGTGGTGGATTTGTTGAGACAGATGACTGTACAAAGTTAAATAATAATAAAACAGCACAGAATGGTGGTTGTAGTACTGGTGCTGTAGATAATGTAGTTAAGATTAAAAAAAGTAACGGTAATATAAACGCACCCTCATTAGGTTAATTTTAAAATTAACTTTGATAAAAAGCATGATATTTATAATTAAACCAAAATAAATGGATAAAAATATAATAAAAAAATACTTAAATGAGTCTTTCTTATCTGAAGCTACAACACCTGGTATAACTGTTACTGACAAAAACAAAAAAGAAAGTGGTAAGATAAATAAAGCTGGTGTTAAGGATATTGAAAAGAAGGTTGGTGATTTTGAAAATGCGGTTAAGACTGACCCAAATTCTAAAGAAATGGCACCAAACAAGTATGTTTATACTGATGATTTCGAAGAAACCTACCATAGTGAAATGGAAATCATGAATGGTCAAGAAATGATTCAATATACCAATAAACCAGATGATGCTTTTACCGAAAAAGCCTTAGAAGCAATTGAAGGTAGTAGCCGAATGGGTAATAATTCAGAATGGGCTAATGTGGTTCCAAAACAACAAGGCTTTACTGGCCCTGACTTTGGTAAAAACTTGGTTAAACGAATCAAAGCTTCAGCTAAAAAAAGAAGTGAACAAACCCCGACTCTTAATCTTAGAGGTCGTGATATACAAGCCGATTTAAAAGATACTGGACATAAGCCTTATGCTATTGAAGAAAATACAATTAAAAATTTAGGTGGTGGTTATACACACTTTGCAGTATTTAAAGCTGACAATAAAATAGCTGACGGTTGGGATTATACTGGCGAAGATAGTGATAGTATTAAACAATCCGTAAAAACGGACATCAGTGATAATTTTCCAGATAATAAATTATCTGACTTTAAGATAGTGGGTAAAAGCTATTTAATGAAAAATGGTATTGACCCATCTGACGCTAATAATTGGTATTCGTACAATCAACAATCACCAATAGATGAAATGGCAGCAGCTAAACCACCAATTTCCGAAAAAAATATGAATGCTATTAAAAATATGATAGAAAAATATGGTGAGCACGAAACAGCAGTTAAAATAATAGATGCTTTAAGTAGTAGTGGTTTGGTTTCACATATGCCTGATAGTATGGATTATGGTGACGCTGTTAGAAAAGTAGAAGCATTATTAATTAAAAAAGACTTTAATAAGGCGTATCACACCGCAAAATCAGTAGCAACAAAATTAGAAAAAGCAGCAATGCGTGATTTGTATGAAAACGATAACAATAAAAATACAAAAATAAAAGAAAAAATGATAAGATTAAAGTTTAAAGAGAAGTTTAATGGATTAGGAAATGCATTAAAACTTATACCTGAAGGTTATAGAGTCGATAAAAAAACATTCGATATGACTGATGGTAACGAATCATACCGCATCCGTTGGGAAGGTACATTATCTGAAGGTAAAGCCGTTGTTTTAACAGCTGCTGATAGCAAATTGGTTAATGAGGATATCAATAGAATGAAAGCATTGTATGGTTACAAATCACAGGATACTCTTGGATTGGTTAAGGGTAACGCTAGAATCAATGAAAATGCAGTTTTTGGTGATATTTGGAACAAATCAAAGGTATTGCTTGGTGAATCAGAAGATATCGATTCTACTAGTGCTACCGAAGGTGATTTAGATAAAGCCGTTTCAAGTGCTAAAGATGCTAAGAAACACATCGAAGGTTCGACATCTACTGATAAGGGTACACAAGCACCTAAGCCAAAGGTTGGTCAATGGGAAGAAACTGGAACAACACAAGCACCAGAGGCTAAGAAACATGTTCATTTGAAAGAATCTGAGGATACTGATGACGATGATATGATTGACGAAATGGAAGAAATGGATGTTGATACAATGATGGAAGCTTTGGGTCTTGACGATGAAGAAGGTGATGAAGAAGGTGATGAAGGTGACGAGCCAGAAACTGATGATGCTAATTGGGCCAAGAGTGATGATGATAGTTCATCTTTTGATGATAAAGAGCCATCAAAAAAAGACATCAAAAATCTATCAATTGATTTAGATTCTGACGATGAAGATGAAGATGAAGTTGTAGTACCAATCAAGCCAGCTAAGTCTAGTGGTGGTTCTTTACAATTGCGTAAAGGTACTGAGTCTGGTGTGTATGCTATTATTATTGACGGTGATGTTAAAAATCCAGTAATAGTACCAAGTGAATTTGATGATATAGCTTCTGATAGGTCAATACCTTCAGTTAAAAGAGCTGAAATGATATTAGCAAAATTGGAATCTTCTGAAGATGACGAATTTGGTATGTAATATGTAAATTAATTTATATTTTTATAACAAAACCCCCAAATATTTGGGGGTTTTGCTTTTCTATAGGTATTTATATTTAAATCAATTCTTAAGATGCAATTTATTAAAAATATCTTATTTGAGTTTAAATTATTAATATACGCACTGGTCAATTATAGGTCTTTTAGTAATAGCAATTTACACCTATTAGAGTCATTTATTAACCAAGCGGTTATTATAACTAAAGCAGATTCAAATGGTAAAATAACATATGTTAATAAGCAATTTGAGGATATATCTGGCTGGAAATTAAACGAAGTATTGGGTAAGGACCATAATATTTTAAATTCTGGTCAACAACCAAAAGAGATGTTTAGTGAGATGTATAAAAAGGTACTTGAGGATAAAAAGATTTGGAACGGTATATTAATAAATAAAGGTAAAGATGGAAACATATTTCATATTGATATACATATAAAAGGTGAGTTTGATATTAACGGTAAACTATTAGGTTATATTACAATAAGTCAGGATGTAACGAATATTATTAAAGCATTAGCTGAAGTTGAAAAGAAAAAAACATATCTTGAACATGCGGCCAAGATAATAAGACATGATATGCATTCAGGTATAAATATTTATATACCTAGGGGTGTAAGTTCACTTGAACGTATCCTTAAAAAAACGGAAATGAAAAAGTTAAAGATTGAGACTCCGTTTAAATTAATTAATGAGGGTTTAAAACATACACAAAAAGTTTATAAGGGGGTATATGAATTTACCAATCTAGTTAAGAAAGATGCTTTGATGACAAAAACTGAGTGTAACATAAAAGAAATATTAACTGGCTTCTTATCAACAACAGCGTATTCATCACAAGTAATTCTGGATGATAGCTTACCAACGATAATGGTTAATGAAGCTTTGTTTTGCACTTCAATAGATAATTTAATAAGGAATGGTTTAAGATATAACGATAGCAATACAAGATTTGTTAAGGTTTATTCTGATGACCCTAACAGGATAATAATACAAGATAATGGACGTGGGATGTCACAAGATGAATTCCTTCAATATTCTAAGCCATATATGCGTAAAGAAGGCCAATTAGAAACTGGTACTGGTTTAGGATTAAATATAAGTGTGGTAATACTAGAAGAGCACGGATTTAAAATGATGTCAGAAAAATTGGGTATCGGAACGAAAATAATAATTACACTAAATAATGAAAAATGATTGAATCAATAATGTTGGTGGACGATGAAGACTTATTCCACTTAGTTTTCGAAGATTCTTGCAGTCTATTAGATATAACGTTATCGTTAATAAGCCTAAAGAGTGCTGATGAGGCTGGTGAACTGTTTAAAAATTGGCAAGCAACCCCAGAAGAAAAACCAGAATGCGTATTTGTCGATTTAAATATGGTCGGCTCATCCTTTGATGGTATTGAATTGGTAAGACGTATTAATTACGAGTATGGTAACCATGTGGTTATTGGTATCATATCTTCATCAAATGAAATTGAAGAGCAAAGTAAAGCATTGCAAGCTGGTGCACAGTTTTGGATAGTTAAATCAGACGAGATTGAACCTAGGTTAGAAGAATTTAAGAAAGACTACCCAAGCTATAAAAATAGAACAGCTCCATTTAAGATATATAAGTAATGATACAATTTGATGATATAACAAAGAAGAATTTAATTGAACTACTCAAAAAGAAAAATATTGGGTTAGAGGGAAATATTATTCGGTTAATATTATCAGATTCTGATGATGAATTTAAGAAGTATCTTGATGAGTGTTATGCGCTCGATATTGAACGTAGGCGTAAGCGTCTTGAAATCACCAAACAAATACAACAACAAAATATTGAGTTATCGTCACTAAATGCTGAGAATCAGAACATGATGTCAGAGCTACAAAATACGTTAAAAAATATTGAGGAATCAAAAAACCAAATTGAGTTAAAAAATCAAGAATTACAGATTTGGAAAAGCCAAAATGAGACCATGAGCTACGAATTGGTGGAAGAGATGAAAAAATCAGAATTAGCACGGATAAACGCTGAAAATGCTTTTAAAATTGTTGAAAATGATTTGGATGTATTACAAAAAAGAACACAAAATGAATTAATCAACACCATAGTGCGAAGCGCATTATATTTAATAATTGGTGTAGGTATAACAACAACCGTACTATACTTAGTTGCGATATATATGGATACTGAAACGGAAAATATTGGCTCAACGTGGAGCAATATGTTTGGTATCTTATTAACAAATGCGTTTAGTATTGTTGGTACAATAATGGGTGTTAAATACGCCTCAGATAAAAATAAATAAACAAAATGAGTCTAATTAAACTTCAAGAAAAGATTGGTGTTAAGGCAGATGGTTCTTTTGGACCAAAAACACTTAAAGCAGCTGCTGCTTATTATAAAATGTCACCTGAGATGGCCGCCCATTTTTTTGGACAAACATCACATGAGACAGGTGAGTTTACTTTATTTAGTGAGAACTTAAATTATTCAGTTGCTGGACTAAAAAAAGTATTCGGTAAATATTTTCCTGGTAATTTAGCCGAACAATACGCTAAAAAACCTGAGATGATTGGTTCAAGGGTTTATGCCAATAGAATGGGTAATGGTGACGAAGCTTCTAAAGATGGATATACATTTCGTGGTCGTGGGGCCTTGCAAACTACAGGTAAAAACAATTATAAACAATTATCTGACCATTTAAATAAACCAGAGATTATGGTTGACCCAGAGTTGGTTGCGTTAGATTATTCATTCGAATCGGCTATATTCTATTTTGACAAAAATAAATTATGGGATATTGCAAGCAAAGGTGTTAATTCAGATACAATCCTACTTATTACCAAGAAAATTAATGGTGGAACAAATGGCTTAGATGATAGAATACTAAAGACCAATAAATACTACGGTTGGTTAAAGGCTTAATCTTTATTTTTAAGTAGTGTTATTTATATTTATGTTAGTATGAATAATGATAGCAAACGGAATATACTGGCGTACATAAATAATCCTATGAGTATAGAGAACATTAAGTTCCTATATAGCGCCAATAATATACAATATGATAGGTGTGAATTATATGGTGATTTTACTAAGTCATTGTTATGGTTAATATTTGATACTTATTTAGGTGACGATGTTACCAACATACACGACCAAGTAAAACATTTTAGTTGGTGTTGGTATAGAAATATACGAAATTTTAAGACTGAGGGTGTATTGATTGAAAGCAAAAAACTATACGACTATTTTTTTGAATACACGCTAGAATCATTTTATAGTGTCGAAAAACAATCACCTAATTATATTGATAAAACAAGCCTCAGAATATGGGATGAAATTTTCGATTATGGTAAATCAAAAACCAATGCCGAAATAGATACGTTAATTGATATTTATCGAATTTTTGAGGAATCGCTACAAAATGGCAAAAAAAATTGATTTACTCTTTATTTCTATAAAATTAATATTAACTTTACCCAATGAACGCTGAAAAACTATTTACCATTATTGTAACCGAACTATCTACTGACTTATTAAAACAAGAAGTTGAGTTGGAGAGGGTTATTAATTCGGTTGTTGATACAGACACAAAAATATCTGACATAAAGACATGTTTAGAGAAAATATCAATTATTGAAATGAGCTTACACAAATTCAATAATATGATTAACATAAATAATAATAACAATATTCCAAAACAAAACAAAGATGGAGAAATTTAATGAACTAAAAGCCTTGGTTGCTGGGTTAGAAGATGATGCAACAAAATTTTTTGAAAAAGAAAATAAAGCCGCTGGTGTTAGACTTAGAAAAGGTTTACAAGATGTTAAATCATTAGCACAAGCATTACGTTTAGAAGTTTCGGATAAGAAAAAAACCGATAAGTAATTATGATAGAATTATTAATATATAAAGCATTATTGTGTTTATTTGTCTTATCATGCTTGGTAACGATTAGACACGCTTATTACTTCGCACAAGCACTCATGGTATCAACCGATGAGGTTATTGTTAAGTATAAGTTGTCGCCAATAGCTTTATTTTATTTAGGATTATCAATATCATATATAATAATGACGTTACTAACTGGTTTTGGGTTTTAATTATGGCAAATATACAAAAGACATTAGATTCATTACAACCCTATGTTATTGGTATTAGGTATCAAGATGGTGTTCCACTGGTAGATGCCCTGTTTAAAGAAGGTTGGGTTATACCAGATGATTCTAGTATTAAGAAACTTAAGGGTAATGAAGAGGTTAATTATTTCATGATTTATTCGGACCAACCAAGCATTGGTGTCGATGAATTACTAGGGTATGTTGAAATGGTTATTAAGTTAAATCAAGAAAGAGAGAAAAAACACGAATTATTACGTGTCCGTGTTAATGAATTGAAAGAAATATTTAAAAAGAATTCTTTAAAAACATTAACTAGACTTAAGTTTACCATTTCGGAAGAAGAATTATTACCTGAGTTAGATGAGTTTGATTTAGACTCATTAGATTCAACACCTGAAATAATGGCTAAACCAACATCTCAAGAATTACCTTATGTTGAAGAAATTAATACTCAGACACCACAAACATATCTAGATGCTGAAGGTAATCCAATTGAATTGACCGATGAGGAAAAGGAAATATTAGAGGAAGAAGCTAGAGGTGAACGAAATCGACAGTTATTAACCCAAAAACACAATAAGGTCATAAAAAATAATACCCTTAAGAATATTGAACTACCACCAAAAACGAAAACCAAAACTGTAACAAGTAAGGGTACATGTGACTGTGGGCCAGATGAGGCTTGTGCTATCTGTATAGACAATAAATAAACCCCAGATGGGGTTTTTTTATTTAAAGGCTCTTTCGAACGATTCTTGTAATGTGTGTGTTAACCAAACACCAGCTGAGCTTAATAGACCATTTAATAGTGTAACGACATAGATATCGGTTAAACCTAATGAACCAATAGGTGTATGTGACCCATAGCCGTAATAAAACATAGCTAACGACAATCCAATACCAGCCCACGTGCCTAGGCACATAAAGCAACTAAAAAGTTTATGTATACTATAATCACCAGTACCTAACCTAGCTAATAGGTTACGCCAACCCTGAAAGATTGAACCAAAAATCATAATATTGCAAAAGCCATAACATACCAAGATAAAAATAAGTGTTTCCATAGTTTTTTATAAGTATACTACTATCAAATTAAAATGTAAACACCTTATTACTTGACTTAAGGTTATCTATGATTATATTAGACCAAACAATTGTATGGATAAACTAGAGGAAGAGTTACACTATGAGAAGTTAATGTTAAAGCGTGAAACCAAAAATACTGACGTATTTAAGGCCCAATTTATTCGTGAAATCAAAAATGGCCTAGGTGAAGAAATAAAAAAGAACCCAAATGGTTTTAAGATATTAAAAGAAACTTGGTATCAAAGATTATTCACCAAGATAAAAAAAATACTTACAAAATTTTAATATGACCTATCAGGAATTAATAGAAACAGTTTCGTTAATAATCGAGAATGAAAAGATACATAAACGAGGACTATCATTATTATTTGATTTACCAGAAGCTGAGCTTGATTTAATAAACGAAGAACTGTATCGTAAGGCTAATCCTTATGGTACCAGTTTTGAAAGAGCTGATGAATTTGAAGTAATGTTGGGTGGTATTCTCGTTAAGTTCAAGAAATCTCTATAATCTTTAAAAATAATCACAAAAAAACTTGACAGGTAATAAATTTATTAGTACCTTTGTGGAACATTAATTATCAAAAACTAATTTTATGACTACTTTACTTAGAGCAATGCAAACAAGAGATTCTTATACAACGAATGGTATGGTTACCAATTCGTCATCACTAAATTCTTGCGTAGACCTTTTCTTCCAATTTGGTGCTATGCGGGGTAAAGAGAAAAGTCGTTTAATTAGCGTCTTTACTAAGGCATATGCCGAAGACCCTCTAACAGCTATGAAGCTTTTATTTTGGGTTCGTGACATCCGTGGTGGTGCTGGTGAACGCCAAATCTTTAAGGATATTATCCAATATCTTGCCGATAACAGAACTGATTCTTTGGCTAAGAACTTGCACCTAATAAGTGAGTTTGGAAGGTGGGATGACCTACTTTCATTGTTCGGTACTAGGCTTGAAAGTGCTGCCCTAGCGTTAATTGCTAGTGGCTTGGCTGATAAGAATGGACTTTGCGCCAAGTGGATGCCACGCCCAAACACTAAGAATAAAGAAGCCAAGGCCCAAGCGGTTAAGCTTTTAAAATACTTAAATCTAACACCAAAGGCTTATCGTAAGCTTTTGGTTGAAAACTCAAATACTGTTGAACAATTAATGTGTTCAAGGTCTTGGGATAGTATTGACTACGCTAAATTACCATCAAAAGCAATGAGCGATTTGATGAAAACATTTAGTCGTCATGATAGTATTCGTTTCGGTAGTTACTTGACTTCACTTGAAAAAGGTGAGACTAAGATTAACGCTGGTGCTGTGTATCCGTATGATATCGTCAAGAACTTGAAGTATGGTGATACACGTGGTGCTAACGCACAATGGACCGCATTACCTAACTATATGGAAGGTAATAAAGAAAGGTTATTACCAATGGTTGACGTTTCTAGTTCAATGTCTTGTTCCGCTGGTAACAGTCAAACGGTTTCATGTATAGATGTTGCGTTGTCATTGGGCATATATATATCTGAACGTAACGTAGGCCCATTTAAAGATGCGTTTATCACGTTTACGTCTAACCCAACCTTACAATACCTTAAAGGTAGCCTGTCTGAAAGAATTAGACAACTAAGTCGTTCTGTTGGTTTCGACACCAATATTCAAGCAGCGTTTGAAATGCTTTTGAATAAGGCCGTTGAATCTAAGGTTGCACCAGAAGAAATGCCAACAATGATTGTTGTTCTATCCGATATGGAGTTCAACTCAGGAAGTGTTTGTGGTTGGACAGCCCAAGATATGGTTGAGGCCTTATACGCTAAGGCTGGATATGAAATGCCAAAATTAGTTTATTGGAACCTTCATTCTAGGAATGATAGCAATAAGCCAGTACATTTTGATACATATGGGACTGCATTGATTAGTGGTTTCTCAGTTAATATATTAAACAACTTGTTGGCTGGTAAAGAAATGACACCATACGGTATGATGATGTCGGTAATCGACTCAGATAGGTACGCAGAGATTACAGTATAATTAAAAGGAAGAGGTCAACCTCTTCCTTTTAAATTTTTATACACCCATTTAAAACCATAAGCAGTTTCTCTACTACCTTTTGCACATCTGTTGATACTTTTAGCTAACATACCATGATTTTCACGTTCTATATCCACAGCTGACCCCCATTCTTTAATAAAATCACCATCTAAAGTATATTGTAGTACTGGTTGTTTCATTTTTTTTAAACTTTCAATATTATGTTTTTTACCATACATTGAATTTTTATTACCACTATTTTCTTCACTATATTTTTTCTTTTGTTCTTCAGAATGGACATGAACACCTAGTTTAGCCTTAGATACTTTATCTTTATGTTCTTGGCTTTTAGGAACCCCTTTGAGTTTTTCAGATAATTTTTGTCTAGATAATGGGTTTGACATGGGGTTATAATCACCACCTTCAGTAATATTTTTAAGAGTAAAACCCCATGTTTTAAATTGTGCTATCCAATATATTTCTAACCACTCCCACGGACCATATATTTCGTCTATAATATCCATTTTAGGCTCTAAATTATTTTTTAATAATGATTTAATCCAATTACACGATAAATTATTGCGTCTATTAGTCTTAGCATCTTTAATATGACATCTTAATCTATCTTTAGGGTTAGTTGTTTTACCAATATATTTTACTACGTCAGTAATAGGGTCTGATAGAGTATATATGTATGTTAATTTTTCCATTTGTTGATATATTTTAATAAAATTGACTCTATTAATTTTGATTTATTTCCTGAAAGATTATCTAGTTTATTATTTAATTCCCTAGATAATGTGATACTAAGTTTTATTTTAGTTTCTTCTGTTGGTAATTTATTTTTACTCATAATTCTTCTTTAATATAATTATCATAATATTTTAGAAAAGTAGTATAAAAGTAGTATATTTAAAAAAAATAATAAATAATATGTTGATTTCAGGGTTTTCTCCGTCAATCCTTACCAGCCTATTAGCTGGAAAAGAAATGTCACCATATAGTATGATGATGACAGTCGTTGATAGCGAAAGGTATCAAGCTGTTAGAGTATAATTTTAGTTGTTTTTAAAAATGATGAAGGGGCAAATCGCCCCTTTATTATTTTTAGACTTGACTATTATAAAATTTTACTGTAAATTTAAGTATGGGAAAAATAATAATAAAAGAAATTGATGTATTTAAGAGTAAATTATTTAAAAATAAAACAATCTCTGAATACTTAATAAGTGTAATATTAAATGATATTTGTGTATCAGCCTATACTGAAATTGGTGAGGTGGCTAAAAAAGAACGTGTTAATGAATTATTGGTTAAATTTTTCATTAATGATAATAGACCCTCAATCAATATTGAGGATATAATAACAGAGATTAAAATACAAGATAAACAAATACAAAATGCAAAATAATTATCCTTTAATAATCGTTTTTTACCTGGACTCAGAGTTGATGCGTAATCCAGAAATAATTAAACCATTCGCTGATTCAATTAATCAAATGCTTTTAGTTAAGAATGCTAACGCTTTAGCGTTTTTCCTACCAACAACTGGCACTGAGCGAGTTGAGTGTATTAATCCAGTTCAAGTGGCTGAAACAGATATGGCCGAAATCAATAGACTGGTAGAGGATATCAAGAAAAGCTTCTCAATTGAGACTGAAGTGGTCGAAGAGCCAACCAGTGAACCAAAGCCATGTGAATGTGGTAATAACCCTAACGGGAACTGCCAATGCGATTAATTTAATATATGGAAGAACAAATAAAGTGGGATTATTTAGGTTGGAAGGATGATAGAATTCATAATAACCCATACACACAAGAATACTGGAACCAAACATTGTTGACTCGTATAAACCAAGCATCAAATCGAATATATAGTAAAATATTTAGAGGTGGTGATAATCAGTTAAGAGTTCATCCAAAGATGTTATTATTACTACAAGAACTTGCATATTTTAGTAAAGTTAAAGATAATACGTTTAAGTTGAATAGTATGGAAGTTGTAGTTGATGATACAGTACGTCTTGACGAAATATTAGTTTCACACCATGACCCAATGTTCGAAAAGTTAAAATCATCAAATATGGTGTTAACCATTGAAGAAGTAAAATTAGAAGAAGGTCCTAAAGTAACTAATGGTTTTGATAGTTTATATATTATACCATCAAGCTATACTGAAATGAAAATGCAATGTTTACTAGTTGGTAGTGATGAGTATAATGAGGCTTTAGCTAACCCAAATATAAGAGTTATAACTGAAGATATGTTAACTCAAGAAATAACAATATTAAATTATCCAAACTAGTTATGACAAACCAAGAAAAAGGTAGACTATACGACCAATATCTACGTGAAAGTGATGCACTACAATTAGCTAACTCTAGGCTTAGAAGCCAATACGTATTGAATATACCACCACAAATACAAAAAATAATTGATGAAAATAATGCCAAGATAGGTATCATTATCAAAAGACTGGAAAACCTATACATATAATGGCTACAGCATTAGAAAAAATGCCTTTATTTTACGAACCTAAAAGAAATAACCGTTGGTTAATTACTTTTCCAAGTGAGTATGGCATACAACAATGGTGGTTAGCGTCTGCTTCTAGACCTAGCTATCAAATCAAGAGATATAGTATCTTTGGTAAAACACTCTGGACCAAACGTGTCTATGATGATTTGGTGTTAGTATTTAACGACCCTATAGGTCCATCGGCATCAAGTGCAATCTATAAAATGATTGAGGTCAATAAACCCATGGATATAATATTAGAACTGCTTGACCCAACAGGTGTTGTTATAGAAAAATGGTCAATTAGTGATTGTAAAACTAACAAGGTCCATTTTGGATATCTTTCAATGAAAGATGATTCGATAGCCAAGATAACATTAGCATTATCAGTTGGTAAATCAGCCCATATATATTAAGGTCTTGTTGTACGTCTTCGTATCTTGGTATAAGGCCATTTTGTCTTTTCATGAATCAAATCATAGAGAATACCGATAGTGGCTTTGCTTGCGGTACCCATGAATAATAAGCTCTTAATCTTTTGCTTATTAACAATCTTAGCCAGCGTATGGTGTAATCGCTGAGCATCCAATAGGTTCTTACATATTACCATATCAAACTGGTCTTCATTATAAATGATTAATTTATTATGAACAACGATTACTTGTTTAACCATCTTAGTTGAATGAGCACCAATCATTAGTCGTTTAACGATTTCACTTATATTTGGTCTAACCTTCTTAGGGTTATACCCATATATCCAGAATGTCTCCTCAATATCAAATGGTTGTGAGTGTAGTATGGTCCAATCACCAATCGGTTTCTCGGTATATAACCTACCATAATCATCTCGTAGCATTCTGAAGGTATCACCTTCTTCTGTTGGCTTGGTGATGAATATTTCATACTTAACTGGTATAATGCCATTGGTATTGATGAATTTTTGCGGATATAATACCTTATTTTGAGATTTTATCCGATTAAAGTTAATAAATGCAGTTTCTCTAGTCTTACACCTATGTAGTGTTTTTTTATAAACACCATTACTTACTAAAATCACCCTGTACTCCATTTAAATTTGGTTTTCTAATAAAATATACTTACCTTTGTGGTAAAATAAACATTAATTATGGCTAAGAAAGATTATTATGAGGTATTAGGTATCAATAAAGATGCTTCAGCTGATGAAATAAAGAAAGCTTATAGAAAGCTGGCGCTAAAGTATCACCCTGATAAGAACCCAGATGATGCTAGTGCTGAGGGTATGTTTAAAGAAGCTTCCGAAGCATATGAAACCTTATCTAATTCAGAAAAGAAACAAGTCTATGACCAATTTGGTCATGATGGGGCAAGAAATATGGGTGGTTTTTATAGACAACCACAAAGAACTGGTGAAAACATACGTCTATTGGTTACCATAACATTAGAAGAAGCCTATATTGGTGTAACCAAACAAGAAAAATACCATAGGAAAATTAATTGTAATGTTTGCACTGGTCTTGGTGGTACTGGTAAGTCAACTTGTAATACTTGTCATGGTCGTGGTTCACTTCGTCAATCAATTCAAACGATTATTGGTATGTATGAAACTATTGTCGTTTGTCATGATTGTGAAGGAATAGGTTCAACATATAAGGATGCATGTGGTGGTTGTCATGGTTCTGGTGTTGTTGGTGTTGAAGAAACCGTTAATGTTGAAATACCAACAGGTATATTAGATGGTATGGCTTTCGTTATGTCTGGGTTAGGTAACTCAGTTAGGGGTGGAATAGCTGGTGATTTAATCATTGGTGTCAAAGAACAACAACATAAGACATTTACTAGGAATGGTAACGATTTGAGAATGAATGTTAAGTTGAAATATCCACAATTGGTCTTGGGTGATAAGGTAGATATAACAACCATCGATGGTGCTAAGATTAGAGTTAATATACCAGAGTATAGTAACGTTGGGACCAATTTTAAGGTAGTAGGTAAGGGTATGATACCATTGCGTAGCTCAAAGCGTGGTGACTTAATTATCACCATAGACCTTCAAGTTCCTAAAGAAATTAGCGATGAAGAACGGTCATTAATTGAGCGATTAAAAAATCTAGAATAAAATTCTAAAATACTTGTGGTCTATTGATTTAAATAGTATCTTTGTGGTATAAAATAATAGAAACCATAAAAAAAAAACAAAATGGCTAGAAGAACATTCGTAGAACCCTTTGAAGACACCTTACAAATCTTTAATCGTGTAATTGACACAACCTTACTAAGACAAAACGGTATAACGGTTATTATTCTTGCGGATAACACCGCTAAGAAACTATATCATCCAGTATTGGCAAATCCAATACATAAACATAGAACTGGTGATGATGTAATCATAACAATAAATGAAACAATCTTTGACCAATTAACACCTGAGCAAAAAGAAATTGTTGCACACCAAGCATTAGCGTATGTTAATTACGACCTAGAGAAAGAGAAATTAAGCATCGTTAAGCCAGATGTTATTGAACACTCTGGTGTTGTTCAGAGGTTTGGTATTGATGCCGTTAACGTATTAAGATTATCAGTTGAGGCTCTTTACCAACAAGAAGAATCAGATGCTGTTGAAGCCGAACATATAATTTAAGTTATGATAGGAGAAGAAATAGCTGAAATAAACCCAGAAGCCTTATTATGTGATGGGTTCGATGATGCAATCATCGGTATGGCAGAGCGAATCAACTTAGGCCCTGTTGTTGCGTATGATGTTGAGAAGATTATATCTATTATGGTTAATCGTGACGGCATGACTGACGAGGAAGCTTGGGAATTCTATTACTTTAATATCGTAGGTGGTTGGCATGGTGAATTTACGCCAATCTTTATAACAAAAATTGAAAACTAATATACGATGAAAGAACTATTAATTGAAATGTTGAGGACACAATTAGAAGCTCAACGAAGCAAGGCTTTATTAACATTACATTTATTATCACATCATTCAGTTGGAATTGGTGACCATTCAACTGGTGACTTTTACAAAAATGCTGATGAAGCATTAACTATGTTATCAGAAGCCGATGATAAATTGGGAACGTTAACAAGATATACCCTTAATAGGTATGACGTGAAGCAAAACATTAACATAGAGGAAAATAAATAATATGAATTTTAACTTTTACGAAGAATTTACAGAATATGCCATAAAACATATGGGTATTAGTAGTTTACAGATGCATTATTGGGAACAATTGCAAAATGAACTTTATAATAAACCCCAAGTTTTTAATTCTATAACTCCAATGGTCTTGGAAGAAAGAGAAGTTAGGGCAACTCTAATGTCTGTATTCGATAGGATGATGATGGACCGTATTATTTGGTTGGCTGGACCAGTAAATGATAGAATGAGTACCGTTGTCCAAGCACAATTAATGTTCTTGGATAATTTAGAAAATAAAGATGTTACAATGCATATTGATTCTCCAGGCGGTTCGGTAAAGTCTGGCCTATCAATCGTGGACGTAATGGATTACGTTGCTTCAGATATCGTTACAATCAATACTGGTATGGCTGCTAGTATGGGTAGTATCTTGTTAGGTGCTGGAACCAAGGGTAAACGTTATAGTCTTAGATATAGTAAGGTTATGTTGCACCAAGTATCTTCAGGTGCGTCTGGTAATATTCAAGATATAAGGGTTTCAATGGCCGAAAGTGAAAAATATAATAATATATTATTTGATATGCTTGGTAGTTATTGCGATAAAGAACCTGAACAAGTAAAGCTAGATGCAACACGTGATTTATGGATGAATGCCGAAGAAGCAAAAGCCTATGGTATTATTGATAATATAATAACTAAGAAAAAACAAAAATTAAAATAATGGACGAAAGAGGTATTAATCCCAGTGAAGTACTTAGGTCAGTTTCTGTTAGAAATGATGTACCAAATAATACTAGACAGTATGAGTCACCAGACGAAATTGTAGATGAATCTGTAGATGGAGAAGGGTATCCAGATAATAGAGCTAAACCTCTGCGCCCTATAGAAATAGAGCCAATTAGTTCTGGGTTCCTTGTTAGGGTTGGTTGTCAACGTATTGCAATTGAAACTCCAGATAAACTAATCTATATGCTAACTAAATACTTAACGGACCCAACTAAGTTTGAGACTGAATGGTATTCTAAGGATGTTATCAATAGGTTAGATAATATTAAATAATTTATATTATTAATTTAATTAATGCCAGACATATATTTATTTATATAGTCTGGCATTATGTTTATAGATATAGTCAAACATTTGGTGTTTATCATAACACTCTTCATAATAGGGTTAACGATACCTATTGAATCAAATGCCAATCATCTAATAACTGCTGATATTGGTTATAAATACGTAAACGATACAACTTATGAAATAACAATTAGGGTTTATCTTGAGTGTGATAGCTCACTTGTTTCAGTCGGATTTAATGTTTATAACTACGATTCATTATTAAAAAATGATATATTAATACAGTTGTTCCAAGGTGTTATTGATTCACCATCAATTAGGGATATCTCAAATAATTGCGATGGTTGTTTAAATCCAAGTCAAGATGTAATTTCAATACTTGAATATACATTTAAAAAAGAATTTATCTTTCCTCGTGGAAAATGGTTAATTAAATACAATACAAGTGGTAGGTATGATTTTAATAACTTAGATTATGGTACAAGACCCTCACAAGTGGGTTTTAATACTGAAATACTTTTAGATAATACAAAGGGTTCTATTAATGATAGCCCATTATGGTATGATTTACCAATAATTTATATTTGTCCAGATAATCCAACTATTTTTAACTTTAGGACTAGTGATAATGATAGCATAGTAATTACACCGACATTTACAACAGAAGGATTATATAATATTATTATACCCTTTAGTAATGGATTAAATATTTCTAATCCAGTTAATTATCGAGATTATCAATTTATGGGTAATGGTTTTAGTTTTATCGCTGAAAATCAAGCTAATATATTAACGTTCATTATAGATGAATATCGTAATGATATTCTTATATCAACAGGCTTAAGGGATATCGCTATTATACCATATCCCTGTGATAAGGATTCAATACCAGATATATATCTACAAACTGAGTCATTTTCAAGCTGTTTAAGCGATAGTATCTTGATATTGATACTTGGTATCCCAGATTCAGCTTTAATTGAATACTATGGCCCTAATGAGC
>Ga0247840_10000146_pt1 | contig 143382 bp, 130 predicted proteins | sample LaCruzMarch2015__FD_192404 | JGI IMG/M metagenome (GOLD analysis project Ga0247840, IMG submission 192404) | Freshwater microbial communities from meromictic Lake La Cruz, Castile-La Mancha, Spain - LaCruzMarch2015_17m | ecosystem: Environmental > Aquatic > Freshwater > Lake | place: Spain... | reverse complement strand
AAAGCAGAGGCATGTTGTTCTATAGGCTTTTGCAAAATGCAGTTCAAGTAGAACCGATTACCTATGACAATATTATCGCAAAACAGACGCAACCTTAGTCAAGTGCATACCCATATAAAATAATTTTAATTGACCAACACGCCGCACACGAGCGTATGCTATATGAAAAATTATTAATATCAAAAGAGCAAAAGCAAATATCCTCACAAATTCTGTTATCACCAGTTGCTCTAACCTTTTCACCTAAGGAATTTTCTTTGCTAAAAGAAAAAATAGATTTATTTATAGGTTTAGGTTTTGAAATAGAGGATTTTGGAAATAATGCTATATTAATAAGGCAAACGCCAATTGAATTAGGCGAGGATGGGTTAAAATCTTTAATAATTGAGCTTTTAGGCAAAACAGGCAATAATTTAAGCTCTAACCGTGAAGATGAAATGCTTTATACTATCGCTTGCAAGGCTGCTGTTAAGGCAAACAGAAAATTGCAAGAGCGTGAAATAAATGCTTTAATCGATGATGTTCTAAGGACTAACGGGGTTAATACATGCCCACATGGTAGGCCGCTTATGATAACAATTACCCGCTATGAGCTTGAAAAAATGTTTAAAAGGGTGCAATAGAGGAGGCAGTATGAAAAAACCTTTAGTTGTAATAACAGGGCCAACTGCTTCTGGCAAAACAGCATTATCTATTGAAACAGCGCAAAAAATTGGTGGAGAAATTGTAAATGCAGATTCTATGCAAATATATAAATATATGGACATTGGAACAGCAAAGCCTACAATTGAAGAAAGAAGTGGTATTCCACATTATTTAATTGATGAAATTGAGCCTACCGATAATTTTTCCGTTGCTCAATATTGTGAAAAGGCAAGGGAATATATTGATTTAATTCACAAAAAAGGGAAAATACCAATTTTAGTTGGTGGTACAGGTTTATATATTGATTCAGTTGTGTATAATATAAAGTATGGTGATGGAGGCGCAGACGAAAATTATAGGAATATGCTAAATGACCTTGCAGATAAAAATGGCAATGAGTATATTTATGAAATGCTAAAAAAAATAGATTTAGAGTGCGCCATGAAGCTTCATATAGCTGATAGAAGAAGGATAATTCGTGCGCTTGAGGTATTTCACACAACAGGCGAAACAATAACAGAGCAAAAGAGGAAATCTCGCCTTGTTCCAACAACCTATGAAACTAAAATATTTGCAACTAATATGGACAGAGAGGTTTTATACCAGCGCATTAACAAAAGGGTTGACATAATGCTTGAAATGGGCTTGGTACAAGAGGTTGAAAACCTTTTAAAGATGGGAATTAGTGAAAATACTACTGCAATGCAGGGAATTGGTTATAAAGAAATTCTTGCATATTTAAAAGGTAATATGCCACTTGACGAGGCAGTTGAAATGATAAAACAAGGTAGTAGGCGATATGCAAAGCGCCAATTAACTTGGTTTAGAAGAAATAATGATATAAAATGGATAAATCCGCTTGAAAGTATTGAAAAATAATGTATAATTATTTAGGAGGAGTTAAAAATGAACAAAAACGTAATTAACCTTCAAGAAATTTTTCTAAACCAAGCAAGAAAAGACAAAATTCCTGTAACCATATTTTTAACTAATGGTTTTCAATTCAAGGGAATGGTTCGTGGCTTTGATAATTTCACAGTTGTTCTTGACAGTGAGGGCAAGCAACAGCTTGTGTACAAGCACGCAATATCGACAATAGTTCCTGCAAAACCAATTAGCTTTATGAATTCAACGCCAACAGAAGAATAAGGGGGATATACTGCAAATGGAAGGGAAAAAGACACCACGCAAAAGAAAGAAAAAAGGTATTGCCCTTTTTCGTCTTGTGATTATTGCAGGGCTTGTTTATCTTACCTTTCGGCTTGTTTCAGGAATGAGCTCGCCCGTTAAAACTGAAATAGTTCGCTATGGAGCAATAGAAGATAGCACAAGCGTAAATGGTTATTTAATTCGTAATGAATATATTATAAATGCCCCTGTAGATGGAATGCTTAGCTGTATTGCAAAAGAGGGCGACCGAATAACAAAGGATAACAAAATTGCAACGGTTTTTAGTGGGAAGATTGACGAGGCAACACAAAGCAAAATTAACAGAATAAATGAACGTATTTCAGAGGTCGAAAGAAGCTCAATTCATAAGGATTTATTCGCCGGTGATGTTGCTCAAATTGATAGCGCAATTAGTAATCAAATAGATGATGTAATTTTAGCAACATATAATAAGCATACAGACAAGGTTACAAAGTATAAAGACGATATAAATAAACTTTTAGAACGCAAATTATTAGCCCAAGGTCAAAAACCAACCTTTGCAAATATAGGTGATATGTTAAAGCAAGAAAAAGCACAATTAGAGGCATCTGTAAGTGCAAAAAAGGTAGATATAATTGCTCCACTTTCTGGGGTTTTTAGTTCAAATATTGATGGTTTTGAGGGCTTTTTTGATATAAAAAATAGGGAAACAATAACGCCAGATGTTCTTGCAAGTGCTGACAAGCAAAAGTTCGAGCAAAACAAGCTTATTAAACAAGGACAGCCTGCTATAAAAATTATTGATAATTATCAGTGGTATTTTGCGGCGATAGTTGACCAAAAATGGGTTCAAGAATTAAAGCCTGAAACTCCAATTTCACTACGTTTTCCAGATATAACAGATAGAATTCTTGAGGCAAAGGTCGATTCAATTTCGCAGCCAAATAGTAACGGAAAAGTAACGATTGTTGCAGCTTGCGACCAGTATGTTGACGAAATATACTCACTTAGAAAAGCTAATACTGATATAATTAGGAGGACGTATAGCGGGTTTAAGGTTCCAAAAGCAGCAGTTAGAATTTTAGCTGATGGAACAAGCGGAGTGTTTGTCGCAAACGAGAGCATTGCAAGGTTTAAGCCAATAGAAATTTTACATAGTAATGATGAATTTGTTATAGCAAAAGAAGATAATCAAAAGAAAAATGCACTGCTACTTTATGATGAGGTAATAGTAAATGGCAAAAATATAGAAGATGGCAAAATCATAAAATAGGGGGCGAAATTTTGAGCATAGCCGAAAACATACAAAATATTAGAGAAAAAATAGCAGTTAGTGCAAAAAAAAGTGGCAGAAATTTCGAGGATATAACCCTTATAGCTGTATCTAAAACAATTGATGTTGATAGAATTGCAGAAGCTGTTAATTCTGGAATAACAAATTTGGGTGAAAATAAGGTTCAAGAGCTTGTAGATAAATATCCACAAATACAAAATGTGAATTGGCATTTAATTGGTCATTTGCAGACAAATAAGGTAAAATATATAATTGATAAAGCACACCTTATACATTCTGTGGACAGCTTAAAGCTTGCACAAGAGATAAATAGTCACGCAAAACGCATTGAAAAGATACAAAATGTGTTAATTCAAATAAATATTTCTGGCGAAACGACAAAATTTGGCATACCTCAAATTGAAGTTGAAAACTTGCTTGAAAGCCTACAAAACCTTGATAATATAAGAGTCTGTGGACTTATGACCATACCGCCAGCTTATGCTACTTATGACGAAAACAAGAAATTGTTTGAAATTTGTAATAAATTATTCATTGACATTAAGGCAAAAAACAACCATAATATATGTATGGAATATTTGTCAATGGGAATGTCGGGTGATTTTGAAGCCGCAATAGAAATGGGCTCAAACATTGTTCGCATTGGAACAGGCATTTTTGGTGAAAGAAATTATATTATATAGGGGGTTTACATATGAATAAAATTTTTAACAAGGTAATGACATTTGTTGGGCTTGACGGTGAGCCAGAGGCGGAGCAAGAATTTTTAGAAACTGCTGCACAAGAAGAGGCAGAATACACTGTAAAAAAGGGTAAGGTTGTTAACATTCATACAACCACTCAATTAAAGGTTGTTGTTGTAACACCTGAAACCTTTGACGAGGCTCGTGACATTGCTGACCATCTTAAACAAAAGAAGCCAGTAGTAATAAATTTAGAGGGCGTTGAAAAAGAAATAGCACGAAGAATAGTAGATTTTCTAAGCGGTGCTGTTTATGCACTTGATGGAAATATTCAAAAAATTTCAAGCGGAATCTTTTTAATTGCACCATATAATGTTGGAATAATGGGCGATTTTAAGGATGAACTACGCAATAAGGGTGTTTTCCCTTGGAATTATTAAGGAGCGGTTTTGTTGATTAGATATATATTTAGTACAATGCTTGAAGTATTAAAATTTTTGATACTTATTCGAGTTATATTATCTTGGTTACCTAATGTTAATAACAAGGTGGTAGAAATTTTGTATACTGTTACTGACCCAATCTTAGATCCAATTAAGAAATTACTCGATAAAACAATGGGCGAAACAGGTATGATGATTGATTTATCTCCAATTGTAGCGTTTTTACTTATTGGTTTAATTCAAGGTCTTATTTAGTGATATATGAAAAATAGGGACATGCTTTTAGAAATTGCTAAAACAGACGATGAACGCATTTTGTTATCTCGCATCTTAGATGCTCAGCGATATGTGGAAAAGAATTTTGAAATGAAAACAACACAATTCTTAAACGGACACGAGCTTGTGCTTGCAAAAAGAGCACTGAGTAAAACTGGCGTTTGTTTTTCTGCGTTTGGAGGGTATGACGAGGCAGAGCGTCAAATCATAGCCTGCTATCCAGATTTTATGCACATACAAAATGAGGATTTTCCTATAGATATTATACAAATAACTGGTAGAGAGCTTGAAGGGCTATCTCATCGTGATTATCTTGGCTCTATTCTTGGGCTTGGCATAAAGCGTGAGAAAATTGGTGATATAATTATAACCGATAATGGTGGATATATAATGTGTATATCTGATATTTCTCGTTATATTGTCGACCAACTTGAAAAAGTTAGAAATAAAAATGTTAAGCTTCAAATTTGTGATGCATTTGCAATTCAAATGCCTGAAAAAAGGTTCAAAGAAACGTTTGTAACGGTTGCTTCCCTAAGACTTGATGCTGTGATTAGCGCAATTACTGCAATATCACGAAGTGAGGCTGCTGATTTAATAAAATCTGGCAAGGTAACAGTTGACTGGGAGCAAACGGAAAGCGCAAGTGATATAGTAGATATTGGGCAAATTATTTCTGTCAAGGGTATGGGCAGAATGGAAGTTTCCGAAATAAAAGGAACAACAAGAAAAGGTAGAATTGGAATAAACACCAGAAGATATATTTAAAAAGGGGGAAAAGAAATTGCTTACACCACTTGATATTCAAAACAAAGTTTTCAAAAGGGATTTCCGAGGTTATAGTATGCAAGAAGTTGATGAGTTTTTAAACCTTATTATTGAAGGCTATGAGAAACTATACAAGGAAAATATAGATTCTCGTGATAAAATTACCTTGCTTTCCCAGAGTATAAACCAATATAGGGCAATGGAACAGACCTTGCAGAATACTCTTGTTGTTGCCCAAAGTGCTGGGGAACAGGTTCAAAGAAATGCATCTGAAAAGGCAGGAAATATCATCAAAGAGGCTGAAACTAAGGCACATCAGATTATTAATAATGCCCATGAGGAAGTTTCAAAGCTTACATACAAGTATGAAGATATCAAACGTGGGGTTGATGTTTATCGTGCAAAGATGATTTCATTGCTTGATTCTCAGCTTGATATTTTAAAAAATGTTAGAACCTCCGAGGATGCAATGTTTAACAATTCGCCAGAAAATGATATAATCGCAAAAATTGATGAAGCTGAGCAGGAAATAATAGAAAATCAATTTGACAATAACGTAGTAGAAGAACAAGCGGTTAATATTGAAAGTGAATTTGTTAAAAAGGTTTTAGCTGAAGAAACAGTTGAAATTGAAGACAAAATAGAAACAGCAGAACCGCAGGAAGCACAATAACAAAGGAGTGGTAATTAGTGGCACAAGATTACGGCAAAACATTAAATTTGCCGAATACAGAATTCCCAATGCGTGCAAGTTTGCCTCAAAGAGAGCCAGAAATGCTTGCTAAATGGGAACAAATGGACATATACAACAGCCTAATGAAAAGAAATGCTGAAAAGCCAAAATACATTTTGCATGATGGTCCTCCATTTGCTAATGGAGATATTCATATAGGTCACGCACTTAACAAAATTTTAAAAGACATAGTTATTAAGCAAAAAACAATGACTGGATATTGCACGCCTTATATTCCAGGCTGGGATACACATGGTTTGCCAATCGAACGTCAGGCAATAAAAAAGCTTGGAATAAACAAAAGCGAGGTTTCACCAGTTCAGTTTAGACAGGTGTGCCGTGATTTTGCGCTTACCTATGTTAATAACCAAAGAGAACAGTTTAAAAGGTTAGGCGTAATTGCTGATTGGGAAAATCCGTACCTTACACTTTTGCCAGAATTTGAGGGTAAACAAATTGAAACATTTGGCGAAATGGCAAAGCGTGGCTATATTTATAAAGGCTTAAAGCCAGTTATTTGGTGTACTGATTGTGAAACTGCTCTTGCAGAGGCAGAGATTGAATACAAAGAGGATACTTCAAATTCGATATATGTTAAATTCCCTGTTAAAGAGGATTTTGGCAAGTTTGGTGAGCTTAAAGATAAAGTCTTTTTCGTAATATGGACAACCACAACTTGGACACTTCCAGGTAATGTTGCTATATCTGTAAACCCACATTTTGAATATTCACTCCTTCAAACAGGAGATGAAATTTATGTAATTGCCAAAGAGCTTATAGAGGCAACTGTTAACGCAACAGGAATTGGTGATTATAAAATTGTTGGAGAATTTAAAGGCAGCGACCTTGAAAATATGGTATGCGCTCACCCATTCCTTGATAGAGATTCACTTGTTATAAACGGTGAACATGTCACATTAGAAGCAGGAACAGGCTGTGTTCATACTGCCCCAGGGCATGGCGCAGACGATTATATTGCTTGCAAAAATTATGATGTTCCTATGATTGTTCCAGTTGATGGAAAGGGTTACCTTAACGAATTTGCAGGAAAATTTGCAGGGTTATTTTATGAAAAATCAAACCCAGAAATTATAAAGGAATTAGAAGAGAGAAATTTACTTCTTGCAGTAACACCAATTTCGCATTCATATCCACATTGTTGGAGATGTTCACACCCTATCGTTTTCCGTGCAACAGAGCAGTGGTTTGCATCTGTTGATGGCTTTAAGGAAAAGGCATTAGAGGCAATTAAAAATGTAAACTGGATACCAACATGGGGCGAGGACCGTATTTCAAGTATGGTTGCCGACCGTAGCGACTGGTGTATTTCACGTCAGAGAATGTGGGGCGTTCCAATTCCTATTTTCTATTGCGATGATTGTAAACAACCAGTTATTGATGGACAAGCAATCGATTCTGTTGCAAAGGTTTTTTCCGTAAAGGGTTCAGACGCATGGTATGAATTAGATGCAAAGGAATTACTTCCAGAGGGCTTTAAGTGCACCTGTGGTGGTTCGACCTTTACAAAAGAAAAGGACACAATGGACGTATGGTTTGACAGTGGCTCGTCACACACTGCTGTTTTGGAAACACGCAAGGAGCTTTCATTCCCTGCTGATTTATACTTAGAGGGAAATGACCAATATCGTGGTTGGTTCCAATCATCACTACTTACTTCTGTTGCTAAAAACGGTGTAGCACCATATAAAAGCGTTTTAACCCATGGTTTTGTTATTGATGAAGAGAAGAAGAAGATGTCCAAATCTCTTGGAAATGGACTTCCACCAGTTGAAATAATAAACGAATATGGCGCAGATATTCTTCGCCTATGGGCAGCATCTGCTGATTATAAATCAGACATTCGCATTTCAAAGGATATTTTAAAACAGCTTTCCGAGGTATATCGCAAAATTCGTAATACTTCAAGATATATCTTAGGCACAATTAGTGACTTTAACCCAGATACAGATATGGTTACAGATTTTGAGGAAATTGACCGTTTTGCATTAATGCGCCTTAACAAGCTAATTGAAAAGGTAAATAATGCATACGAGAGCTTTGAATATCACGTTTTATACCACGCAATTCATAATTTCTGTGTTGTTGATTTGAGCAATTTTTACCTTGATATAATTAAAGATAGAACGTATTGTGAAAAAACAGATTCAAAAATTAGACGTTCATCACAAACAGCAATGTATATAATTCTTGATAGCTTAGTTCGTATGATAGCGCCAGTATTGTCATTTACTGCAGAGGAAATTTGGCAGTTTATGCCTCATAAAAAAGAGAAAAAAGCTGAAAGTATTTTGTTTGTAGAAATGTTAAAGGTAAACGATTCATATTACTCACAGGAATTAGAGGAAAAGTGGGATAAGGTGCTTTCACTTCGTGATGATGTTTCAAAAGCATTAGAAATTGCAAGAAATAGTAAAATTATCGGTAAATCTCTTGATGCAAAGGTAACACTTTATGCAGACGATAAAAATATGGAGTTTTTAAAGGCTATATTAAAAGATTTATCTACTATACTAATTATTTCATCAGTGGCACTTGAAGACGTTAAAAATGCCCCAGATGGTTCATACGTTGCAGAAAACATTACAGGTATCAAAATATCAGTTACCACCCCAGATGGCGAAAAATGCGCCCGCTGTTGGATGTTTAGCGAATCAGTAGGACATACACATGATGATTTATGCGATAGATGTGCTTCTGTGGTAGAATAAAGTTATAAGTGGTGTATCCAATTTGGACACACCACTTTTTTCATATCAATGGATAAATATATGTTCCAACAACCTTTTTGTCTAAAATTTTAGAAAGTCCATTTGCGTAAAAATCAAGCTGTTTTTTGTACTCGTCTTGCATTTTGCCTGTTTTGTAATCGATTACTACAATTCCGTCGTCCTCTTCAAAGTAACAGTCTACAACGCCTTGCAGTAGAACGGTTTCGTCTATGTTTTCAATATCATAAATTATTTCATTTGCAGGGATGTCAACGAAAAATTTAACCTCTCGTCTAACATTGTTTGAGGCTCGCATTCTAAGTCCTAATTCACTTGTAAAAAAGCCTACTAATGCGTTAATATCTACAACGCTTAAAAATTCATTGCTTAACATTTCGTCTTTAACCATATTATCAAGCTGTTTTTTAATTTCATCATAAGTAGACGTTTTAGCTATATCAATATTTTGCAAAACAAAGTGGATAATTGTACCACGAGTGGCGGCGGACATTTTTTCGCTCTTTTGTGTAAATTGTGGCTTGTTAAGGTTAATTGCATTATTTGATGTCTTTATTGCTTCACTAACTGACATTTTAGATGGCACTTTTCGTGATTCATAATATGGATAAATATATGTTAGCCTTTTTGCAATTTCATCTGAATAATCGGTAGTTAAATGAGTTTCAGCAAGTTCGCTTAAAACTGCAATTCCCTTTCGATTATCAAGCATAATTTCATTTGCAGAGTGTACCTGTATCGTGTTACTATTTCCAAGCGCAATGCCAATCCAGTCTAAAAAAGTGTTTTGCTGTGCAACTGTGTAGGCAAAAGCATTACTGTTTTCCCAAGTGGCAAATTTATCTTGAACCTTGTTTGCACTACCCACAACAAACAGTAATTCCTTAGGGCGAGTCAGCGCAACATAGAGGACACGAAGCTCCTCAGAAAGAATTTCAAGGCGCTTTTTCTCTGCAATTGCCATTTTAGATATTGTTGGATATTTAATATTTCTGTTCCTATCGATAAAGTCTAAGCCAATTCCCATTTCAAGGTCATACAAAACGCTTGATGTAAGGTCTGTCTTATTAAATTTACCACCACATCTAACCAAAAATACAGCAGGAAATTCTAAGCCCTTGCTTTTATGTATGCTCATAATTTTGACAACATTATCATTTTGGCTAATTACTTTTGCAACGGAATAATCCTGTTTGCCCTCTATCATAGTGTTTACATAGCTAATGAAATCAAAAATACTACGGTATTCCTGCGCCTCAAACCTGCCTGCACGCTCACAAAGTAGGCGTAGGTTGCCCATTCGCTGCACTCCGTTTGGAAGTGTGCCAACGAACGATAAATAACTTGTGTCGCTTAAAATATGACGAAGTAAAAATTCAATTGAGCTATATCCAGCAATTTCTCTATATTCATTTAACTTTTTTATAAAGCTAATGCTTTTATTATCTGTACTATTTTTTAATAATTCATAAAACGAGCATTTTTTGTTAATTCCTCTAATTTGTGCAAGCTCCTCATTAGAAAACAAAAACATAGGACTTCGCATAACTGCAAGGAGGGGGATGTCTTGCAGAGGGTTGTCGATAATTTGCAAAAACGAAAGCATTGTTGCAATTTCTAAGGACATAAAATATCCACCTGTTTCCTCGGAATAAACAGGGATTCCAAAACTCGCAAGCATTTCTGCAAAAACTGTTGACACGCCACTTGTTTTGCGTGAAAGTATTACAATATCGCTATATTTAATAGGTCGCTGTGCCTTTAATTCTTTATCAAAAATTAGTGGTTTTTCAACCTCTACAAGCGTAGCAATTCGCCTTGCAACGAACATTGCCTCACGGGTTATTTCATCATTTTGAAGTTCCTCGTCTGTTAAATCGTCAGAATCCTCAATAGTTTTTTCTATAATATGAACTTCAACAGGATTTGCATTGCTTTTTGGAAGTAGGTTACCAAAAACAAGGCGTTCATCATTAGAATAAACAACCTCACCAACCTCTACGCTCATAATTCGCTCGAAAATATAATTAACAAATTCGAGTATTCCCTCACAGCTTCTAAAATTATGTGAAAGCATAATTTTAGTGCCATCATCATTGCCAGTTTTCGAGTATCTGTTAAATTTATCAATAAATATTTTTGGCTGTGCATTACGAAAGCCATAAATACTTTGCTTAACATCGCCCACCATAAATAAATTATTGCCTCTTGCAATAGTTTCAAAAATCTTTGCTTGAACACCGTTTGTGTCTTGATATTCATCAACTAAAATTTCATCATATTTTTCTTTTAATTCATCAGCAGTAGAATTATCATCAGTTAAAAGCTTAATTGCAAAGTGCTCTAAATCATTAAAATCAAGCAAATTTTTATCACGCTTTTTTTGTGAATAGCAAGCGTCAAATTCTTTTGTTAGGCTGCAAAGCTTTGTTATAACCTCGCCTAAAATTTTATTATCCTCACAAATATCCTCTGCTGTTGCATAAAAAACATTATATAACTTTCCTATTTGTTTTTTAACGGTATCTCTAATGTTTTTTACATACAAAGTTGAAGCTTCATCTGCATCCTTAGATTTACTTGGCAAACGCCCAAATGATGTATAGTTTATGGCCGATAACATTTCGTCCCATTTACCATCACATTTTTTTGCTAATGCTTCTAACATGTCACGCTCTAATATAAAGGTATCAAGGTATTTATCAAGCCCAACGCCACTTTCTATGGTTTCTATTGCGCTATCATATAACGCACACATACCAAATAAATCAAGCTTAATTCTGCCAAGTAGCTCCCTCCCCCATACATCGGTAATATAATCATTAGCATTTTTATCATTAGGAACGATGAATTTATTCGCTGCATTATCAAGCCACTCGGTTGGGAAAGGTGTGCTTTGTGCAAAGTTGAATATTTTGAGTATTAAACCAGTAAGCGAGCTATCATCACGCTTGCCACCAAAACCGTCAACAAGAATTTCAAAAGCAGGAGTAATATTTATATAATTATTTTCCATAACCTCATCAAGCGCAGAGGTTCGCATAATTGAAAGTGCAGTTTCGTCAGCTATTTCAAAATTAGCAGAAATGCCAAGCTTATGAAAATTATTGCGAATTAAATTTTGGCAAAAGGAATGCACAGTTGTAATAGAAGCATGACCAAGCAAGGTTAATTGGCGCTGTAGCAGTTTACTATCTGGCTGTTTATCAAGTTGTTCGGTAAGAGCAGAGTGTATTCGAGTTCGCATTTCTGCCGCCGCAGCATTGGTAAAGGTTGCAATTAGCATTCTGTCAATTTGAGTAGGGTTTTCAAGGTCGGTTATGCGCTTTATTACACGCTCGACCAAAACAGCAGTTTTACCAGAACCAGCCGCCGCAGAAACGAGTGTATTCGTGCCACGAATATCAATTGCTTTTTGTTGCTCAGTTGTCCACATCGCCGACATAATTGAAAAACTCCTCTCTGCTAAATTTGCGAATACTACGATATTTATTATCAGGGAACAAGGTGTCAAACTGACAAATATGTGGGTAATCACACCAGTCGCAAGATGTTTTATTTGAAATTCTTGCAGGGTTAATGCTTATATTTCCTTTAACAATGCCGTTTATTGCGCTTGATAACTTTTTATATGCAGTTTTGCACAGCCTTTCAATTTGCTCCCCTGTTGCAGGTTGTTTAACCAAAAACATTGAATTGATATTTTGTTGTACATTCTCATTTTCAAGTGTAAGCCCACGCATTTTAAGGTTTTTTTGAACCTCTAACCAAATTTCTTCGTCAGTAGTATTTCTGCCAGCATTTATAATCGGTGAATCTATTTTATAATAAAGCATAGCGGCAGGAATACATTTTGCGCCCTCTTTTTCGGATATCGCTTTGCAAATTGCGTTAATATATGTTGGCAATTGAATTTGAACACCACACAAAATTTCGGAATAATCTATGTCCTTGCTGCCTGATTTATAATCGACAATGCTAACAAAATTTCCATTGTCTGTGCGCCAAATATCTGCCCTGTCAACCTTGCCAACAAGCTTAACATCGTTTCCATTTTCAAGCTTTATTTCGATTGGTGGAAGGCAATCTTTGCCCTCTCCAAACTCAATTTCATAGCCAAGTGGCACAAAGCTTGATTGCTTATAAAATTCTACAATGTTCCAAAGAGTGGTTGACATAATCTTTTCAATTTTCTTTGACAAGTAATTAAAGCGAGGGGAGGAGAGGAATACCTCACCAAGATATTTTTTTAAAACACTTTCGGTAATTTCTGATACCTTGCTTTTGCAAAGCTCATCATTAACATTTTTCCAGCCTAATTCATCAGCATAGAGGGAAAAATGCTCGATAATTTCGTGCATAAAGGTTCCTGCATCTGCTGGCTCTATTTTATATTCTGTGCGAGGCTTTGCTTTTAACCCATACTTTAAAAAGTAGGAATACTCACATCTGTTAAACTGTTCAGCCCTTGAAACGCTTGCACTCGGAATATCGCCATAAAGCAGGTTTACTGTATCCTTTGTTAATTTTTGTGGCATATTTGTGTATGTAAGTGCGCTTATAGCATGGTTATAACGCTGTGGCTGGTTTTCCTTAAACCACATTTCAACCTCATTCCAAATGCCTTTATTTTTATTTTCTATCATTTTGTTAAAAGTAGGTGTTACTCCCTCAATGAATTGAAGCTCGTTTTCTTTAATATAGATATTATCATTTTTATTTATATTTGGAAAAATATTTTTTAGCCTGTTGATAATTGATGAAGGATTAACGCCCTTGCCATCATTATCGGCAATTGGATAATAGAAAAATAATTTATCCATTGCAGAGGTAATAGAGGAGTATATAAGGTAATTTTCGCCTGCCTGTTTTGTAACTGTGTCCTCGGCAAGCTCAATTCCTGCATCGCTTAGTAGTTTTCGGTCGGCATCAGAAAGCAATCCCTCGTTCATAAAATTAGCAGGGAAAACTCCATCATTTGTGCCAATTATAAACACACATTTAACGCCTTGGCTTTTAAACCTATCAATGGCGCATACTTGAACCTCATCAACCGTTGGCGGAATTTGCCCAATTTCACAGCCACTAAGTCCTGCTTTTAATATTGAATAAAATTTTTCAAATGTAATATATTCATCACCAAGTGTCGTTACCATTTGGTCTATGGTATATAAAACATAATTCCAAGCCTGCGCAAAAGCTTTGCATTGCCCAATTAGTCCATTTTTATTTAACATTTCTGCCTTTTGCTGTATAATCTCGTCTGCCTTAACATCATATAAAAAATCAACAAATGCTGTCGCAATTTCGCTAACGGTTTTCCTGCCTTTAAAGCTTTTTGTAAATTTTATAATAGGCTCACGAACATTATTTTTAATGTCATTTATTTTTTTAAAATCACTATCAGAATAATTTGACTTAAAAGTCCAATCCTCATCACTTGTCCACATTTTAGGTGTGCTTCCTACTGCTAAAACATAGTTTTCAAGCATATATATATATTCTTTTTCTACGCCTGAAAAGTCCGATTTCAGCCATTTGAAAAGTGATTCATAGTTCCAATTGTGAATAACAATATCAAAAAGCGAAAGTATCGCCTGTGCAAATGGGTGCTTTAGTGCAGAAAACTTTTCGTCCAAATAAAACAGGACATTATATTCACTAAATATGTGGCGGATAAGTGGTGCGTATGTATCTAAATTCCTTGTGATAACTGCAATATCTCGGTATCTGTAATTATTTTCCCTGCAAAGTCTTATTATTGCCATTGCAGTATTTTCAACCTCGCCGTAATAATTATTTGCTGTAAAAATGCTTATGTTATTTGTCTTTTCAGTATATTGTTTTGCAGGATATTTAAAATAATTTTCTTCTAAATGTGCAAGCTCGGGGTTATTTTCATATTTTTTGCATTTGTCAATATAAGTGTTTGGCAATATTTCTATATTATTTTCGATTGCTATTTGAAAAAGCTTTGAAACAGTTTTTTTAGGCGCATAAAAAATGTCTGTATTATCTGACGCTTCTAATGAATTTGTTGTAAGTGTTACAATAATATTTGGTGAACGCTTTAAAAGCTCTGCAATTATCATAAGTTGATTAGGTGCAAAGCTGTTAAATGCATCAATAATTATGTTAGTATCTGTAAATAAATTATGTTTAATAATTTTATTGCAAAGCAGGGATAAGCTATCCTCTGAATCTGCAAGGGGGCTGTTAAACTGTGCGGTATATGTTTGGTAAATAAGCGCAAGGTCGCAAAGCTTAAATTTTAGCATTGCGTTATTTGTGGTATCAGCAAAGTTAAGTAGCATATCTGGTGTAATATTATGCCTTTTAAATTCGCTTATGGTCGATAGAATTGTCTGTGCAAAATCATCATTTTTAGCGGCTTTTGATAGGGTTGTAAGCTTATTTTCAAGCATAATTAAAACACGTTGCATAAGCATTTGCTTGCCTGCATCGTCGATATAATCCTGATATACAGGTCCAACCTGCGAAAAAACCCTTTGTGCCAAACGCTCAAAGCTTAAAACATCTACACAGGATACAGCGCCACCACCAAAATTTTCTATTATCCTACGCTCACTTTGTAGGGAAAATTGCTCTGGCACCATATATATAATATTTGAATTTTTAATTTTAAGAATATCTTCCATAATTTCAAAGCAAGCATTAGTTTTGCCACTACCTGCTTTTCCGTATATAATTTTAAGAGACAAAGTTTATCAACTCCATTAAAAAATTAAAAAAGTTGCGTAGCAAATTGCTCCGCAACTTTTTTAATTAAATAGTTTCAGGTTCTTGCGGAACATCATCCTGAGCCTTTACCTCTTCATATTTTTCAATGATGGCTTTTTGGAGGCTCGCTCTCATTTCGATGTTAATAGGGTGTGCGATGTCCTTGAAATCTCCGTCTGGTGTCTTCCTGCTTGGCATTGCGACAAATAGCTTGTCCTGTCCTTCAATTACTTTGATGTCATGCACAACAAATGCAGAATCGAAAGTAACAGAAACTACCGCTTTCATTCTACCCTCTGCGTTGATTTTCCTCACTCTGATATCCGTAATTTCCATTTTAAGCCCACCTCTCATTGATAAATTTTATATTATTATTTATATTTTACTACAAATTTTAAAAAAAATCCATAAATATTTTGATTTTTTCCTAAAAATTTCATATAATATAGGTACAGGAATTTTTAACTTAAAGGAGATGCTTAATTTGACAGTACAAAGGCTACATAAAAACGTCCATTTTATTGGGATTGGTGGCATTAGTATGAGTGCACTTGCACACATATTATTAGCAAGAGGAATAAAAGTTAGTGGCTCGGATAGAAATGAAACGGAAATTGTAAAACGTCTTAGGGATGCAGGGGCAGATATAACAATAGGACATTTTGCAGAAAATATTAAAAACCCAGACCTTGTTGTGTACACTGCTGCAATATCTAAGGACAACCCTGAGCTTATATCGGCAATTGAAAAAGGAATTGAAACGCTTGAAAGAGCAGATTTTTTAGGCGAGCTAATGCTCGAATATGCAAAACCTATCGCTATTAGCGGAACACATGGCAAAACAACTACAACTTCAATGCTTTCTTGTGTGCTTTTATCGGCTGGGCTTAACCCAACAGTTTTAGTTGGTGGCGAGCTTGCGCAAATTAAAGGTAATTATCATATTGGCTCTGACGAGCATTTGGTATTTGAAGCGTGCGAGTATGTTGATAGCTTTTTGAAATTCAATCCGTTTGTGGCGATTGTTTTAAATGTGGAGGCTGACCACCTTGATTATTTTAGCGGTATAGAGCAAATAAAAAATTCATTTAATAAATTTATAAGCAAGGTTCCACAAAATGGGTTTATCGTTTTAAACAATGATGATGAAAATGTTATGGAATGTGCAAATGGTGTTGATAGAAAAAAAATTACCTATGGTATAAATGCCTTAAATTGTGATTATAGCGCACAAAATATTAACTTTGCCGATAATGGCTGTGCAAGCTTTGATGTTGTATCAATTGGCGAAATATTAGGCAGAGTTAAGCTTTCGGTAACTGGTATGCATAATGTGTCTAATGCGCTTGCGGTGTTTGCAACAGCTTATAATTTAGGTGTGGGTATTAAGGACATAATTTGCGGCATTTCGGAATTTACTGGCACACGCCGTAGGTTTGAAAAAAAGGGAGAGGTAAATGGCGCAAAGGTGTATGACGATTATGCACATCACCCAACCGAAATAACTGCAACATTAAAAGCAGCGCTTAATATTCCGCATAATAAAATTTGGTGTATATTTCAGCCACACACATATACACGCACAAAGGCACTCTTAGATGACTTTGCAACTGCGCTAAAAGTTGCAGATAAAGTTATAATTGCAGATATTTACGCAGCGAGAGAACCGAATAATGGAACAGTACATTCAAGGGATTTGGTAACAAAGATAGAAAATGCAATGTATATGAATGATTTTGAGGAAATAGCAGAATATGTTAGACGAAATGTAGAAAAAGACGACATTGTTTTAACTATGGGCGCAGGAAATATTAACGAGATTGCAGAGAAGCTTGTTTGATTTTTTCAAGAAAAGAATAAGGCACGCACATATTGCCTCTGCCTGTGCCAATATAAACACCCCTGCGGCGTGTACCATGAAAATCGGTGCCGCCGCTTTTTAATAAATTATATTTATCTGCAATGTTATTTGCAAGCTGTTCATATTCAGTAGTGTAGCCAGAATAATATGCTTCAACTCCTGCCAGCCCAAAGCCCATTAATCTTTTAACAATAGCATCAATTTCATCATCAGTTTTTTTAAGATAATTTATATGCGCCAAAAATGGCAAACCACCAGAGGCGATAATTGTTTCAATTCCCTCTTTCTCGCTAAGCTTTTCCCTTGCAACATAGGCACTACCACCCTGCACAATGTATCGTTTGAATATCTTGCGATAATCGTTTATAAGCCCTTTTTTTTCGATAGCCTGTGCAATATGAAGCCTACCCATAGTAATTGCGCCTGTTAGCTGTTTTACCTCGTCATAGGTTATATTAAAGCCATCATTTTGTAGCTTTCTAATCATTTCTCTGTTTCGCCCGTCACGGCTTTGCTTTAAGCTTTCAAGCTTTTGATATATAGTAGGATTTTTGTGGTCAATAAAAAAGCCTAAAATATGCATATCGTCAGTTCCACCAACGCTAATTTCAACGCCTGGAACAATTTCAATATTATTTTTAAGCCCAGCGCTTATTGCCTCGTCAATTCCATCTGTTGTGTCATGGTCGGTAATTGCAATAGCGCAAACTCCAACCTTTTTAGCAAGCTCGACAATAGATGTAGGAGAGTATGAACCGTCAGAGGCAGTTGTGTGTGTATGCAAATCAACCATTCTACTCAAATTATTTCTCCTTTAAAAGGCTTTTAAGCTCGTCCATAAAGGAATTTACGTCTTTAAACTGTCTGTAAACAGATGCGAAACGAACATAAGCAACCTCGTCAATCAACTTTAATTTATGCGTAACAAGCTCACCAATTTGTCCAGACGAAACCTCACGCTCAAGTGAGTTATGAATATTTGCTTCCACCTCGTCGATAACCTTTTCAAGCTGTTCTAAGGAAACAGGTCTTTTTTCGCAAGCACGAAGTAGACCGTTTAAAAGCTTGTCACGGTCAAATTGTTGGCGAGTTTTGTCCTTTTTCACAACAATAAGTGGTATGCTTTCAACCTTTTCATAAGTAGTAAACCGCTTGCCACATTCTAAGCATTCACGTCTGCGCCTTATAGCGCTACCATCTTCGGTAGAACGTGAGTCATTAACCTTGCTTTCAAGGTGTCCGCAAAAAATACAACGCATTTTATCACCTCATAGTCTTTTGTTAATTATTATAACACATAATTATTATTATGACAAATGTCTTATGTGAGTATCTACAATAATTATATCATCTCCAATTTTTTTTATGTTGCACCACGGAATAACATAATCGTCACCCCTACCGAAAAGACCAAAAAAATTGCGACAACCAGGAACAATAATTGCTACAATTTTTCCATTGCAAATATCAACATCAACATCACAAACAAAGCCAAGTCGCCTGCCCTCACAAACATCTATAACCTCTTTGTTTCTTAATTCTTGAAATCTACTCATAAAGAAAACACCCCCATATTATAATATGAAGGTGGGTAGATTAAATATACTTTTTCATATGTGCAAGTGCGCTTTTTTCCAGCCTACTAACCTGTGCTTGGCTTATGCCAATTTCATCGGCAACCTCCATTTGAGTTTTCCCCTCGAAAAACCTTAGTGACAATATATGCTTTTCTCTTTCACCTAAGCGTTTCATTGCCTCTTTAAGAGATATTTCTTCAAGCCAATTATCATCATGGCTTTTCTCGTCCCTAACTTGGTCCATAACAAATATTGCATCACCACCGTCGTGATATACTGGCTCGAATAGGGAAATTGGGTCTTGTATTGCATCAAGCGCCATAACAACATCTTCTTTTGGTAGGTCAAGCTCTTTGGCGATTTCAGCAATTGTTGGTTCTTTGAAATTTTTAGTTGTCAAGCGTTCCTTAACTGCAAGCGCTTTGTATGCTGTATCACGAAGCGAACGGCTAACTCTTATTGAATTATTATCCCTAAGGTAGCGCCGAATTTCGCCGATAATCATTGGAACAGCGTATGTTGAAAATTGAACATTCTGTGTAATATCAAAATTATCTATTGCCTTTATAAGCCCAATACAGCCTATTTGGAATAGGTCGTCAACATATTCACCCCTGTTGTTAAAACGTTTAATAACGCTGAGCACCAGCTTTAAATTGCCATTTATATATTGCTCCCTTGCCTGCTTGTCGCCCTGTTGGATTTTTGCAAAAAGTACTTTTTTTTCCTCTCTTGTTAAAACTGGTAGCTTCGCAGTATTTACTCCACAAATTTCGACTTTATTAATCATCATAAAAAAAATACCTCCAAGGGATTTATACTCTACTTACAGTATCTCCCAAGGAGGTTCTTTTATTCAATTTATCATCTTTGAAATCTCTTTTTTTAGTCGACTAATTATGCGCTTTTCTAACCTTGAAATGTAGGATTGAGAAATACCAAGCATATCGGCAACTTCCTTTTGAGTTTTTTCCTCTGTGCGCCCAAGCCCAAAGCGTAATTCCATAATTTTTATCTCTCTTGATGATAGTTTTTTCATAGCAATTTGCAAAAGCTCACGGTCAACCTCTTCCTCAATGTTACGGTGAATAATGTCATTATCTGTGCCTAAAATGTCGGAAAGTAGCAGTTCATTACCGTCCCAATCTGTATTAAGTGGTTCATCAATTGAAATTTCACCACGAGTAGAATTGTTTTTGCGCAGATACATTAAAATTTCATTTTCAATACATCTTGAAGCGTATGTAGCAAGCTTAATGTTTTTTTCAGGGTTAAATGTGTTAACGGCTTTTATAAGCCCAATAGTACCGATTGAAATTAAATCCTCAATATAAATTCCTGTGTTTTCAAACTTGCGAGCAATGTAAACAACAAGCCTTAAATTGCGCTCTATTAACACCTGTTTAACCTTTGCATCTTCACCACCAAGCTTATCTAGAAGCTCACGTTCTTCATCTGGCAATAGTGGCGGAGGAAGAGCCTCACTTCCACCGATGTAATGTACATCTTCTGCAAAAAGTCCTAAAAACCTTTGCCATAGCTTTAATAAAAAAAACATTTTTCCTTTTCCTCCTATGCGAAAACTTGTGGATTTATTAGTGCAGAGTAGCTGTTATCAGAGGATAACCGTTCGGCATATATGCCAATAATTGTACTACCTACTGATTCGTTATTTACCGTCACTTTGTCTGGCTTAAAACCGATTATCATACCATTTTTACTGCCAAGTGAGCGAAATGGAATAAGACGTAATCTGTTTTTGAAATCACATTTATAAAGCTTTTCATAAATGCTTTCAAGTGGCAATCTTTGCCGAAAAACATCACATAATTCATTAGGTAAAAGGCAACAAATACTTTCAAATTCCACTACTATAACTGGTAGGTCACTAAGTGGTTCATATAGTGAATTGCCAGTATCTATAAGGCAATTTATACTTGCGCTTTTGTTATCCATAAAAACTGAAAGGCTGGTAAATTTACCCTCTCTTATTGCAAGCCTTTTGTAATAAGAGGCTAAAAAGGTTATAAAAATATATGCAATAACTGTTGAAGTAACCAATATTTTTAGTGTCATATGCATTTTTGCATTTCCACTTGTAAAGCTTAAAATTGCGTATGCACTGCCACCAAAAACAAAGCTAACCAAATAAAAAACACCTACTGCTCGTATGTATTTTTTGAATTTTTTAACATCGTATGTAATAGCCACAAGCACCAAAGAAAATATTAGCTTACCCACAAAGCTGTAAATGAATTTTGCGCTTGGCAAAAACATAAATATTGCATATATTGCACCAATAATACTCCCTAAAAAAAGTCGGGGGTTGGAGGAGTTTGACCTAATAATTCGCTTTGTTACAAATAAAAGTATAAAGTTTATTACAGCATTTAAAATAAATAATTCATCAATATAAACAATTGGCATAAGAATTCTCCCTTCCCACTTATTATATATAAAGTGTCAGAAAAAAGTTGTCATAAATTGGAAGGTAATAAAAATAAAATATGGCATATTGACTTTTTATTTGCCAATATGCCATATTTTTAATTAGATGCTTTAATTTTTGAATTAAGATGCTGCATTTCGTAGTATATAAAAATTGCAGTTATAAGTGTAGAGAGCAAATCTGCAACTGGTGCTGCGAAAAGTAATCCGTTAAGCCCCCAAATAAGTGGCATAATAATTACCGCAGGAACAAGTGCAAATACCTGCCTTGAAATGGAAACAATAGTTGCAGATTTTGGCTTGCCGATTGCTTGGAAGTATGTAGAACTAATCATTTGGAAGCCAATTAGAGGATATACTAAAAATACAATTCTTGTGGCCCTTGTTGCAAGCTTTATAAATTCTATATCTTTATTATTGAAAAGCGAAACAATATACTCTGGGAAAATTTCGCATACTATAAATCCAACAGAAAGAATAACAGCAGAGAAGAAGTATGCTTTTATTAGCCCTTCTTTAACACGGTCATATCTGCCAGCACCGTAATTGTAACCAATTATAGGCTGAAGACCCTGCCCAATTCCGAAAATTGGCATATACACAACAGAGGCAATATTATTAACCGTTCCCATAGCCGAAACTGCAATATCACCATACCCTACTCGTAGCTGGTCACCATATTGCAAAAGTAATCTGTTGTAAAGTACAGTAACAAAGCAAGTACCAAATTGTAAGAAGAATTGCGAAGCACCTATTTCAGTAATATTCCATAATATTTTAAACTGAGGCTTTAAATTTTTAAAATGAAGACGCAAGTCACTTTTTCTTGTTGAAAATATGTAAATTGCAAGAATGGAAGCAATTATTTGCGCTAATACTGTTGCGTAAGCACCACCACGAATACCAAGATTGAAGTGAAAAATAAATAGTGGTGCTAAAATGACGTTAAGAACACCACCAACCACCATAGGGAGCATAGAAAGCATTGCATTTCCCTCTCCACGCATACAAGAGCTAAGCACAAAGCTAATTCCTAAAAACACCGTTCCCATAACGATTATCTCGAAATACTGCTTTGCAACAGGCAAAACATCTGGGCTTGCACCAAGCAAACGCAAAACATCATCAAGAAAAAACAAGCTTGCAAATGTAACAATTCCAGAAACAATTAGTATCATAGTAAAGGTATTGCCTAAAATAAGTTCTGCACGTTCCTTGTCGTTTTCACCAATAGCAAAAGAGATTAAAGATGTTGCGCCTGTGCTAATCATATTTAAAAAAGCGAGGCATAATAGCACATAAGGGAAAACAACAGTAACCCCTGCAAGCCCAACTGTTCCAGTTGCAATGCCTATAAAATATCTATCTACTAAATTATATAATGCAGTTATTATCATACTAACTATTGAAGGAACAGATAATTCAAAAAGTAGCTTTTTGATATTATCGGTCCCAAGCCGATTAGAGCCACTCATAAGCATCCTCCATCATAAATATATTTGAATTCGCAATCTAAAATATTATATGATATTTTTGCCAATTTGTCAAAGTAATAATTTTTAATTTTCATTGTTAAATTATTATGAAACATTAGACAAAAAAGGTGCATTATGGTATAATGTAAAAAAGTTTACTATGAAACGTCAACCCCCTGCCCCCAATCTTGGGGGATTAGGGTGAACTTTTATGAAACTCGGAACTTTACAACATAAATGTTGTAATTTCCTATCGTTATAAAAAAAGGTTGTATAATTTCCGTTGAAGCAACATAAGATAGTTCGTAAACATTAAGGACAGGGGGATTATAAAATGACTAATGAAAACTTGCGCTTGACAGAGCTACAACTCTATTTGTTTAATAATGGAACTAATCATTATGCTTATAGAATGCTTGGTGCACACAAGGGAAACTTTGATGGTGCAGAAGGTTATTGGTTTTCTGTTTGGGCACCTAACGCTGCTAATGTAAGTGTTGTTGGAGATTTTAATGGATGGGATTCATCTGCAAATGTAATGTATAAACATCAGAAATTTGGTGTTTGGGAGGTTTTTATTCCAAACGTTGGTAAGAATGCAGTTTACAAATTTTACATAGAAACACAAAAAGGAGAGGCAATTTATAAAGCTGATCCATACGCCTTTGCATCACAATTACGCCCTGAAACAGCATCTGTAACTACCGAATTAGACGATTATACTTGGAACGACAAGCGTTATATGAGCAAAGTTAAAGCACCATATGACGAGCCATTTATGATTTATGAGCTTCACGCTGGTTCTTGGAAGCGCAATGAGGACGGAACGGTATATTCATATGTCCAGCTCGCAGATGAGCTTATACCCTATATTAAAAATTTAGGGTACACACATATAGAGCTTATGCCTGTTTGTGAATATCCATATGATGGTTCTTGGGGTTACCAGGTAACAGGCTATTATTCAGTAACCAGTAGGTATGGCAGCCTAAATGATTTTAAATATTTAGTTGATAAATGTCACCAAAACGGTATTGGCGTTATTATGGACTGGGTTCCAGCACATTTTCCAAAGGATTCACACGGACTTGTAGAATTTGATGGAAGCACTCTTTATGAATATGAAGATACAAGGCTTGGAGAGCATATTGAATGGGGCACAAAGGTTTTTAATTATAAACGTAGTGAAGTAATTGCGTTTATGACCTCTAATGCAATGTTTTGGTTTGATATTTTCCATATTGACGGGCTAAGAGTTGACGCTGTATCGAGTATGATTTATCTTAATTATAATCGAGATGAAGGTCAGTGGGTTCCAAATATGCATGGTGGGCAAGAGAATTTGGAGGCTGTGGAATTTATAAAAAATTTGAATAAAACAATATTTGAAAAATATCCACACGCACTTATGATAGCAGAGGAATCAACTGCGTGGCCAAATGTTACAAAGCCGATACACGAGGGTGGTCTTGGCTTTAACTTTAAGTGGAATATGGGTTGGATGAATGATATATTGCGTTATTTTTCTTTGGACCCAATTTATAGAAGCTTTAATCACAACCTGTTAACTTTTTCAATGTTTTATGCTTTTTCAGAGAATTATATTTTGCCATTATCTCACGATGAAGTTGTTCATGGTAAATGTTCGCTCTTAAATAAAATGAGCGGTGATTATAACCAAAAATTTGCAACACTTAGAGCATTTTATGGCTTTATGATGGCACATCCTGGTAAAAAGCTAATGTTTATGGGTGGCGAATTTGGTCAGTTTATTGAGTGGAAATATGATTCTGGGCTTGACTGGAATTTGCTTGATTTTGAAATGCATAAAAAATTAAGCTACTATGTTGAGTCGCTTAATAAATTTTATAAAGACGAAAAAGCATTATGGGAGAATGATAAAAATTGGGACGGTTTTAAATGGATAAACGTAACTGATAATGAAAAAAGTGTTATCTCGTTTATTAGGATAAATAGCTCAAAGAGAGAAAAAATAATAGTTATATGTAACTTCACTCCGAACCATGTAAGCAATTATTCAGTAGGAGTTCCAAAAAAAGGAACATATCAAGAAATATTTAATAGTGACTATGAAGCTTATGGTGGAGCTAATGTAATTAATTCTAAAGGAATAGTTACAGAAAAGCTTGAATGTGATGGGTTTGAAGACCGTATCACTATCGATTTGCCACCATTGTCAACCGTTTTCTTTAAGATAAAAAAGTTGGAAAAAACCAATAAAAAGGCCTTAACTAATAAAGATAAAAATAAATAATTGCAAAATATAATTTTTTTAATAGGGGGAATTATAATGGTTTCAAAGGAATGTGTGGCTATGATTTTAGCCGGGGGACAAGGAAGTCGTCTTGGTGTTCTTACAAAAAATGTAGCAAAACCTGCTGTGCCTTTTGGTGCAAAATATAGAATTATTGATTTTGGACTTAGTAATTGTATTCATTCAGGAATAGATACTGTTGGCGTTCTAACACAATATCAACCACTTGAGCTTAATACGTATATTGGAAATGGTCAACCGTGGGATTTGGATAGAAACGACGGTGGTGTGTTCGTTTTGCCACCTTACGTTAATGCAGAAAAAGGTGAATGGTACAAAGGTACTGCAAATGCAATTTACCAAAACATCGGGTTTATTGATCAATTCCATGCTGAATATGTTCTTATTTTGTCTGGTGACCATATTTATAAAATGGATTATGATAAAATGCTTCAAGAACATAAAAATAGCAATGCAGGGGCAACAATTGCTGTAATACCAGTACCATGGGAAGAAGCAAACAGGTTTGGTATAATGAATACCGATGAAAATGGTATAATAAATGAATTTGCAGAAAAGCCTGCAAAACCAAAAAGCAACTTAGCATCAATGGGCGTTTATATATTTAATTGGGATTTGCTTAAAAAGCACCTAATGGTTGATGAAAATAATACAAAATCTTCAAATGATTTTGGTAAAAATATTATTCCAGCAATGCTAAATGCAGGGGAAAAGCTATGCGCATATCGTTTTGAGGGATACTGGAAGGATGTTGGTACAATTCAAAGCTTGTGGCAAGCAAATATGGATTTATTAGAGGCAAAGCCAGCATTTAACCTTTATGATAATGAGTGGAGAATATTTAGTCGCAACCCTGTAAAACCACCACACTTTACAGCTGATACTGCAAAGGTTACTAATACTTGCGTTACAGAGGGCTGCGAAATATATGGCGAGGTAGACCATTCAATTTTATTTGAGGGTGTAACAATTGCCGAAGGTGCAATTGTTCAAGATTCTATAATTATGCCAAATGCTGTGATTTGTAAAAATGCAAGAATATATAAATCAATAATTGGTGCAAATACCGTTGTTGGTGAGGGTGCAGAAATAGGTGCAGATGTAGAAACAGACGAATATTTATCAGATATATGCTCTGACGATATTACACTACTTGGTCAAGATATATATATTGATAAGGGTGTAAAAATAGGCAAGAACTGTATGTTAGAAAAAGATATTAGCTTGGAAAACTTAGATATTGGCGCTAAAAAACAAGATGATGAAAATAAAATGATATCGTGAAAGGGTGACATATATGATAGATGCATTAGGAATTATAATGACAGATAGTACCGATGTAAAAATGCACGAGCTTACAACCTACCGCTCATTAGCTGCACTACCAGTGGCTGGAAGATATAGGATTATAGATTTTGCTTTATCCAATATGGTGAATTCTGGTATAATAAATGTTGGTGTAACAACTCAGTATAATTATCAATCTCTTATGGACCATTTAGGGACTGGCAAACCGTGGGATTTAAACCGAAAAAATAATGGTCTTTTTATCCTACCACCATTTGTTAACCGTGATAGCGTAGGCGTAGCTAAGGGAACTGTTGATGTTCTTCATAATATTGCCAGCTATTTAAGAAAAAGCACACAGCGTTATGTTATACTTTCAGAAAGCAACATAATATGCAATATCGATTATGAAAAGGCATTTAACTTTCACAAAAACACCAAGGCAGACATAACAATGATATATACAGTTGATAAGAATTCAAGTAATGCAGTTCTTTCTAAAAATATTCTGCTTTCTGTTGACTCTGACCAAAGGGTAACTGATATTGAAGTGTATCCAAAAAGAGCCCGTAGTAAAAACAAGTCAATGAATATGTATGTTATGGAAAAATCCTTGCTTCAACATTTAATTGAGGATTGTGTTTCGCATGGCGAGCACGATTTCGTTATGGATACTTTGCTTAAAAATGTAAATGAGCTTGGAATATATGGGTATAGATTTGACGGCTATACAAAGAAAATTGATGATATAAGAACATATTTTGATAATAATATGGAAATGCTTTTGCCAGAGGTTAGAAATGAACTTTTTGGAACGGATAATAGAGTTTTTACAAAGGTAAAAGACCAAGTTCCAACAAAATATGGCAGTGAGGCAAATGTTAAAAACTCTATGGTTGCAGATGGTTGTATTATTGATGGTACTGTTGAAAATAGTATACTTTTTAGAGGTGTACATATTAAAAAAGGCTCTGTAATTAAAGATAGTATTATTCTTCAAGATACAGAAATATATGAGAATTGTACACTTGAAAATGTGGTTCTCGATAAAGAGGTTATTATAAAAAGTGGTAAATCTTTGGTTGGGCAGAGGAATTTTCCAGTTGTAATTAGTAAAGCAGCAGTAGTATAATATAAGTAAGCCTGTATGAAAGGTGTGTTACAATGCTTAAAGTTTTAATGGTAACTTCAGAGGCAGAACCTTTTGCAAAATCTGGTGGACTTGGCGATGTTTTAGGTGCATTGCCAAAGGCGTTAGTAAAAAAAGGTGTAGATTGCCGAGTTGTTATGCCTAAATATATGTTAATAAAAGAAGAATATTCAAGCCAAATGGTTTATAAAACAAATATAACTATTAAAGTTGATTGGCGTAATCAATATTGTGGTATTTTTGAAATGGTTAAAGATGGAGTAACTTATTATTTTATTGATAACGAATATTATTTTGGTGGAGATAGTATTTACCGTTGGGACGATATGGAACGGTACATATTTTTCCAAAAAGCAGCGCTTGAAATATTGCAGGTTGTCGATTTTAAGCCAGATGTTATAAATTGCCACGACTGGCAGTCTGGCTTAATTCCTGTTTTGCTTGACGCTCAGTTTAAAAAGGGTGATTTTTACAAGGATATAAAAACAGTTGTTACTATTCACAATTTAAAGTATCAGGGCGTGTTTAGTAAAAAAGATGCAAACAGTATGCTTGAGCTTCCAGAATATTATTATACTTCTGACAAAATTGAGTATTATGGAGATATTAATTTCCTAAAAGCAGGTATAGTATATGCAGATTCCATTACAACTGTTAGCTCTTCATATTCAGAAGAAATTAAGCAGCCATATTTTGGCGAAAGCCTTGATGGGCTATTAAACGCAAAATCAAATAATTTATGTGGTATAGTAAATGGTATAGATTATGATGTATACAGCCCTAAAAACGATAAATGTATATTTTATAAATATAATGCAAGAAATTTTGCAACAGGTAAAGCGCAAAACAAGCTTGCACTTCAAGAGCAATTAGGGCTTACAATGAATAAAGATGTTCCAATTATAGGTCTTATATCAAGGCTGTTTGACCAAAAGGGCTTAGATTTAATTGCCGAAGTAATGGATGACATTGTTAAGATGGACATGCAGTTTGTTATTCTTGGCACGGGTGATAGTAAATATGAAGAGCTTTTTAGACACTATGCCACGACTCATAGCGATAAAGTTTCTGCAAATATTATGTTTGATAATACCTTGGCGCATAGAATATATGCCGCTTCTGATATGTTTTTAATGCCTTCATTATACGAACCGTGTGGGTTAAGCCAGATAATTAGCTTATCCTACGGTACTCTACCAATAGTTCGAGAGGTTGGTGGGCTAAAAGACACAATACAATCATTTAATGAGTTTACAGGTGAGGGTAACGGTTTTAGTTTTTGGGCATATAATGCACAAGATATGTTATTTACAATAAAAAGAGCATTGCACTTTTACAGCGAACCAAAGGTTTGGAACAAAATAGTGCGTACAGCGATGAAATGTGATTATTCATGGGACGCTTCGGCAGACAGTTATATTAGCGTCTATAATCAATTGAGAGGGTGAGTCAGATGAATGAGCAAAAAAAGAAAATTAAAGAAGAAATTATTGGTAAGCTTCAGCGTTATTTTGGTAAAACATTAGAAGAGGCTTCAAGTAAACAGCTATATAAAGCAATTGCAATGACAGTTCGTGACCAAATAATGGAGAAATGGACGAAAACCGAGAAATATCGTAGCAAGCTATCAAGTAAAAAGCTTTATTATCTTTCGTTTGAGTTTTTAGTTGGCAGAACACTTGGTGATAATTTAATGTCACTTGACCAAACAGAGGTGTATACAGAAGTATTAAAAGAACTTGGCTTAGAGCTTCCAACAATAGAAGAAATGGAGGCAGATGCAGGGCTTGGTAATGGTGGGCTTGGGCGACTTGCAGCGTGCTTTATGAATTCACTTGCAACCCTTAATTACCCTGCATACGGTTGTGGTATCCGTTATGAGTATGGACTTTTCAAACAAAAAATCGTTGATGGCTATCAAATTGAAATGCCAGACCCATGGCTTGAAGACGGTTGTGTTTGGGAAATAGAAAGACCAGAGGAGCAGGTAGAGGTTTATTTTGGTGGTAGCTTAGAGAGCTATAATGAAAATGGTAAAATGAAATTTTATGTCCGCAATGCAACAACTGTGCTTGCTATACCTTATGATATGCCAGTTTTGGGCTATGATACTAACACAGTAAATACACTTCGTTTGTGGAGTGCACGCTCACCAAAGCGTATTGATTTTTCTCTTTTTAGCCATGGTGATTATACAAAAGCTATGGAGGAAAAGGAATATGCCGAGGTATTATCTAAGGTGCTTTACCCTGAAGATAATCATTATGAGGGCAAGAATTTGCGCCTTAAACAGCAATATTTCTTTACCTCTGCAACAATTCAATGGATTATTCGTGACTTTAAGCAAATGAATATACCACTTTCAAAGCTTTCAAATTATGTGCAAATTCATATAAATGATACCCACCCTGCAATCGGAATTCCAGAGCTTATGCGTATTTTGATGGATCAAGAGGGCTTAGGCTGGGATGAGGCTTGGAGCATTACAACTAAAACCTTTGCATACACTAATCACACAATAATGAATGAGGCTCTTGAAAAATGGCCTATACAAATAATGCAAAGGCTACTTCCACGAATATATTCAATTGTTGAGGAAATTAACCGACGTCTTGTTGGGCAGTTAACCCAGCATTTTGGTAGCGATTGGGGTAAAATAAATTATATGTCTGTAATTGCTTATAATTACATTAGTATGGCAAATTTATGTATTGCAACCTGCCACTCCGTAAATGGTGTTTCTCAGCTTCATACAGATATTTTAACAACCGATCTTTTTAAAGATTATTACTCAATAATGCCAAATAAGTTTAAAAATATTACAAATGGTATAACTCACCGTCGTTGGCTTTTAGGAGCAAACCCAGAGCTTACATCGCTTATCAAAGAAGCAATTGGTGATGGATTTATAAAAAACCCAGAAAAGCTTACCGACCTTAAACCTTTTGCAAAGGATTCTGCATTCTTAGAAAAGTTTGCAAAAATCAAGTTAGATAACAAGATTAAGCTTTCAAATTATATTTTTAATGAGCATTGCATAAAGGTAGACCCAACATCGATTTTTGATTCTCAGGTTAAGCGCCTACATGAGTATAAAAGACAGCTTTTAAACATTTTGCATATTCAATATCTATATAATAAATTGCTGGAAAATAATGATCAAAATTTCCAACCACGCACATTTATTTTTGGTGCAAAAGCCTCACCTGGCTATACCCGTGCAAAGCTTATTATAAAGCTTATCAATTCATTAGGTGATGAGATAAATAATGATAAACGAATAGAAGGAAAGCTAAAAGTTGTATTTATGGAAAACTATGGCGTATCCATTGCAGAGCGCATTATTCCTGCAACAGAAGTGAGTGAGCAAATTTCAACAGCAGGCAAGGAGGCTTCAGGAACTGGTAATATGAAGTTTATGATGAATGGATCATTAACTGTTGGAACGCTTGACGGTGCCAATGTTGAAATGCGTGAAAAGGTTGGCAAGGATAATATATATATCTTTGGGTTAAGAGCAAATGAGGTTTCTAAAATGTACCAATATGGAAACAAAATAAGCCCTGAGGTTTACACTAATAATGCAGGTATTCGCAGGGTTATGGACCAGTTAATTGATGGAACAATTGTTGTCGATAAGCCAAACCTATTTAACGAATTACATCATTCGTTGCTTTTAGGTGATAATGGTTTCCCAGACCCATATATGGTTCTTGCAGATTTTGAGAGCTATGTGGATATACAGCAATTGGTTTCAAAAGATTACAAAGATACTACTAAGTGGAACGAAAAAGCGGTTCTAAACGTGGCAGCATCTGGTTATTTCTCGAGCGATAGAACGATTGAAGATTATAATGCAAAAATCTGGAAGTTGAGGTAGTTATGCAAATTCAAGCAAAACATAATTCACAAGATAAACAATATAGGTTTCCGTTTGGAGCGGTGGAATGTGACGAAATTGTCACATTCCGCCTTGCTGTGTATGGAGATATTGAAAAGGTGATGCTTCGCCTATGGTATGAGGAAAAGGAGCATCTTTTTCCTATGGCAGAAAGCAGCCAAGATTTATATGAATTTCAAGCGCAAATGCCACATAATTCAATGCTTGTATGGTATAGCTTTGTAATAGTAGCGCAGGACAAAACATATTATTATTGCAATAATAAAGAAAAATTAGGTGGCGAAGGGGCTTTATGTGACTACCTTGCAGATTCCTACCAAATAACTGTTTATGACAAAGGCTTCAAAACGCCAGATTGGTTTAAGGATGCAGTAATTTATCAAATTTTTGTAGATAGATTTCATAATGGAAATAGCCATAACTATGTTTACAAAAAACGAGATATATATCAAATACATAGCAATTGGAACGACCCAGTCCCATACGATAAAGAGCTGTCTAATAGCGAGCTTGCAAGGAGCGATTTTTACGGTGGAAACCTTAAAGGGATTATTAAAAAGTTAGATTATTTGCACGAACTCGGCGTTACTGTTTTATACCTAAACCCAATTTTTGATGCTTTTTCAAACCATAAATATGATACTGGTGATTATAGAAAAATAGATGCAATGTTTGGTGATGAGGAAATATTTAAAGAGCTATGCAGTAAGGCACATAAAAAAGGAATATCAATAGTTTTAGATGGTGTGTTTAGCCATGTTGGGTGTGATAGTAAATATTTCAATAAACGTGGAGAATATAAAAGCTTAGGTGCGTGTCAATCCAAAAAATCTCCGTATTACAGGTGGTTTAATTTCACGAATTATCCAGATACCTATGATTGCTGGTGGGGTATTCCTACGCTGCCAAATGTTAACGAAATGAACGAGGATTATCGTGAATATATTTTAAATGGCGAAGATAGCATTGTAAAGCATTGGCTAAAATGTGGTGCAAGAGGCTGGCGACTTGATGTTGCAGACGAACTACCAAGCACATTTATTAAAGAGCTAAGAACTGCTGTAAAATCGGTAAATAAAGATGCAGTGGTTATTGGCGAGGTGTGGGAGGATGCATCAAATAAAGTTAGCTATGGCTATATGAGAGAATATTTACTTGGGAAAGAGCTTGATAGCGTAATGAATTACCCTTTTAAAGATGGAATTATAGGGTTTATTATGGGGAATTTTGATGCTAACTATTTTAACAGAATTATTATGAGCATTTATGAGAATTACCCAAAGGAATGTTTTTATTCCTTGATGAATTTAATAGATGGGCATGATATAACAAGGGTTAAAACTTTATTTGGCAATGCACCAGATATTCCAATGGAAGAGAGGGCACATTATAAGCTAAGCCCAGATATGGAAAGACTGGCAAATAAACGAACTCGCCTTGCGACGCTATGGCAAATGACCTTTGTTGGTGTGCCATGTGTTTACTATGGTGACGAAGTTGGAATGCAGGGCTATTCTGACCCATTTAACAGGGCTTCGTTTTCTTGGAATAGTATTGACTTAGAAATGCTTGAATGGTATAAAACTATTATAAAAATGAGAAATAAGTTTGCACCACTAAGAAATGGTGATTATATTCCACTATATGCAGAGGGCGATGTTTTATGCTATTTGCGAAGAAGCAAAGGTGGAAAGGCGATTATTGCCCTTAACCGTAGCGAGTATAATACACACACAATTACGCTGGATTTAAGAAATTACAAAATCAATTATTTGATCAATGCGTTTACAGGTGAAGCAATTGGTATAGAAGATGGAATTTTAGAAATAGACCTGCCACCACTTAGAGGAAAGCTATATACTGACAAAATAATTAAATTGTAGTATAATACAGAAAAGAGAACTTACAAATGGATATTTATTTTGATAATAGCGCAACAACAAAGCCACATAATAGTGTTATAGATGCAATGGTTAATATGATGAAAGACGCTTATGGAAACCCATCATCCCTACATACAAAGGGTGTAGAGGCAGAGCGTATGGTGAAAAAGGCGAGGGAACATGTTGCAAAGGCTTTAAAGGTTAATGCTGATGAGGTGTATTTTACCTCCTGTGGAACTGAAAGCAACAACATAGCTATTCTTGGAATAGCTATGGCACAACGCATTAAGGGTGAGGTTATAACAACTAAGGTGGAGCATAAATCTGTAACCGAACCATTTAAATACCTTGAAAAAATGGGCTTTAAGGTGCATTACTTAGATGTTGATAGTAGTGGCATAATAGATTTATCAAAGCTTGAAGAACTATTAAATGATAACACCCAGCTTGTAAGCATAATACAGGTAAATAATGAGTGTGGTATGGTTCAACCAATCAAGGAAATTAGCAGAATAATTAAGCGAAAAAATGAAAAAACCTTGCTCCATATTGATGCTGTGCAAGGCTTTTGCAAGGTTGAGCTGCCGAAAAATTGTGCAGATTTAATAAGCATTTCAGCACATAAAATTCATGGGCCAAAGGGCGTAGCGGCGCTTTATGTTCGCAAGGGAGTAAAAATTTCACCCATAATTTATGGTGGTGGGCAGGAAAAAAGTTTGCGTAGTGGAACGGAAAATACCCCTGCAATTGTTGGTTTTGGTGTTGCCGCTGAGCTTGCTAAAAAAGAGGACAACTATAATTATGTTTTAAACCTTAAAAATACTATGCTTGAAAAAATTATAGATAGTATTCCAAATGTTTATATAAACAGCCCGCAAGAGTCATCACCCTATATTTTGAATATATCAGTTATGGGAATTCGTTCGGAAATACTGCTTCATTCACTCGAGCAAAGAGGTGTGTATGTGTCTTCTGGCTCTGCGTGTTCGTCTAACAGACCAAAGCCCAGCCATGTTCTTATTGCTATGGGCTTCTCAATGGAAAGGGTTGATAGTAGCATTCGCATTAGCTTTTGCCCAAATAACACAATGCAAGAGGTACTATCTGCCTGTGAAATATTAATAGAGGTTGTACAAAATATTAATAAATTAGGAGCTTTAAAAAACAATGGATAAAATTATTCTACTAAAATATGGGGAAATAATATTAAAAGGGTTAAATAGACCAATATTTGAAGATATGCTTATGAAAAATATTAAGCAAATGGCAGATGGCGCAAATATTAAAATTTGGAAAGCACAGGCTACAATTTATGTTGAACCACTTGATGAGCAGGTTGATATTGATGACCTCGCTATTAAATTTTCAAGAGTGTTTGGCTTAGTTTCTTCTGCTGTTGCCTATGTTGTAGAAAAGGATTTGGAAAAGATTTGTGCGCTTGCATCAAAGCTAATAGAGGATAGCATAGGCACAACCTTTAAGGTTGATTCAAAAAGAGCGGACAAGCGTTTCCCATATACCTCTCAAGAGATATCTCGTGAGGTTGGTGGGGTAATTTTAGACGACCACCCACACTTAACAGTTGATGTGCATAACCCTGAATTTAGGGTTAAAGTTGAGGTTCGTGATTTTGCTGCGTATGTGTATTTGAACAAAATACCAGGCGTTGGTGGTATGCCAATTGGCACAAACGGTAAGGCTACATTATTACTATCTGGCGGAATTGACAGCCCAGTTGCAGGCTATATGGTTGCAAAGCGTGGAGTAGAGCTAAACGCAGTACATTTTTACAGCTACCCATATACAAGTGAGCGAGCAAAGGAAAAGGTTTTAGACCTTGCCAAAATTTTAGCAGGCTATTGTGGGAAAATAAATGTTAATATAGTTCCGTTTACTGAAATTCAGCTTGCAATAAACGAAAAATGCCCACCAGAGCAAATGACAATAATAATGCGAAGAATAATGATGTATATAACAAATAATATTGCGAAAAAATTCGGTTCATACGCACTTGTAACAGGCGAGAGCATAGGTCAGGTTGCTTCGCAAACTATACAATCTTTAGCAGTTACAGACGATGCGGCAGAAATGCCAGTTTTTCGCCCGTTAATTGGTATGGATAAAGAAGAAATTATTGTAATTGCAAGGAAAATCGGAACTTTTGAAACCTCGATTTTGCCTTACGAGGATTGTTGCACAGTTTTCACTCCAAAGCACCCAAATACAAAGCCAAGCTTAGAAAGAATAAAGCAAAGTGAAAGCCTTTTAGATTTGGAAACCATGATGAAAAAAGCAATTGATGATACAGAAACTATAACTTTAACACGAGGTTAAATTATGAATATTGTTGAACTTCTTATAAGCAAAAATTTAAAAATATCCACTGCTGAAAGCTGTACAGGTGGTATGGTTGCAGAGCAAATTACCTCAATCAATGGAGCATCAAACTGCTTTGATATGGGTGTTATTACATATTCAAATGAAGCTAAAATGCAATTACTCTGTGTAAAAAAGGAAACATTAGATGAATTTGGTGCAGTAAGCGAGGAAACAGCAAGAGAAATGTGCGATAATGTTAGAGGCTTAGCAAATGCAAATATTGGAATTTCTGTAACAGGTATTGCAGGGCCAAGTGGGGGAACGATTGATAAACCCGTTGGGCTTGTATATGTTGGAGTGTCTGGCGAATTTGGAACGCAGATACAAAAATTAAACCTAAATGGAAGCCGTGAGGACATAAGAAAGCAAACTGTTAATACAGTTTTACAAATAGCACAGCAATACATTGTGCAATTTTATAGTTGACGTATAGTTTTATTTAAAGTATTATTTTATATATAAATAGTATAAATTGGGGGTAAATGAAATGGATGAGAATAGAAAAAAGGCGTTAGATGTCGCATTTGCTGCAATAGAAAAGCAATTTGGTAAGGGTGCAGTAATGCGTCTTGGAGAACAAGCTCACTTAAATATAGAAGCAATACCAACAGGCTCGTTGTCACTTGACTTAGCGCTTGGTATAGGTGGTGTTCCAAAGGGTAGAATTATCGAAATATATGGGCCAGAATCATCTGGTAAAACAACCGTTGCCTTGCACGTTATTGCACAGGTGCAAAAGCAGGGTGGAATAGCTGCATTTATTGATGCAGAGCATGCTCTAGACCCAAAATATGCTCGTGCATTAGGTGTAAATACTGATGATTTAATCGTTTCACAGCCAGACACAGGTGAGCAAGCGCTTGAAATTGCCGAGCACTTAATCCGTAGTGGTGCAATAGAAATAGTTGTTATTGACTCGGTTGCTGCACTTGTTCCTAAGGCAGAAATAGATGGCGAAATGGGAGATTCCCACATGGGGCTTCAAGCTCGTCTAATGTCACAGGCCCTTAGAAAATTAAGCGGTATTATAAATAAATCAAATACAGTTGCAATTTTTATAAATCAGCTTCGTGAAAAAATCGGTGGAATTTCCTATGGTAGCAATGAAACTACAACAGGAGGTCGTGCGCTTAAATTCTATGCTTCAGTACGTCTTGATGTTCGTAGAATTGAAACTTTAAAAAATGGCACAGATATGATAGGAAATAGAACAAAGGTAAAGGTTGTTAAAAATAAAGTTGCTCCACCATTTAAGGTTGCAGAATTTGATATAATGTACGGACAAGGAATTTCTTGGGAAGGTGATATATTAGATTTAGGCATAAAAATGGGCTTTGCAACTAAAAGTGGCTCATGGTTTAACTATGGTGAAATACGACTTGGTCAAGGCAGGGATAATGCAAAAACATTTTTAAAGGATAACCCTCATATTACAGCAGAAATTGAAAAATTAATTCGTGATAAAGTAGAAAAAGATGGTGCGCCAGAATTAGATATTGAAATATCTGAAATTGACTAATGTCTAATACATACGATGAATTTTCAAGGGCAAAATACGTAGCTTGCATTTACTTAGCACGCAGAATGCACACTAAAAGCGAAATGTATAATAAGCTAATTAAAAAAGAGTATGCGCCAGAAATTTGCGAAAAAACTATTGAGGCTTTAATAGAACTTGGTTATATTAATGATACAGATTATGCCGAAAGATACACAAAAGACGCTATAAACTTAAAAAAACACGGAATTAACAGAATAAAACGTGATTTGAAACAAAAAGGCATTGATAATGAGATTATCGACCAAACAATAACTGAGCTTGATATAGATAATTCTGAAATCCTTGCAAGGCTTGTCGAACAAAAAGCCGAAAGGTTAGATTTAAAAGATATTAAGCAGAAAAACAGGTTAATTGGTTTTTTAATTCGACGAGGGTATAAATATGACGAAATATTCAGCGCAATTCGTGAATATTGTGATAACAAAGGAGAAATATAATTGACAAAAGTAGCGATTGCATCACTTGGGTGCGCTAAAAATTTGGTAGACACCGAAGGTATGCTTGGAATTATAACGCAAAATGGCTTAGAAAGAGTTGATGATGAAAGTATTGCAGATGTTATAATTATTAACACATGCTGCTTTATAAACGACGCTAAGCAAGAATCAATCGACACCATTATAGAGCTTGCAAAATGGAAAACAGAAGGACAATGCAAACGGTTAATTGTAACTGGTTGTATGGCACAGCGTTATAGGGACGAAATTATAAAAGAACTTCCAGAGGTTGATGCTGTTGTTGGCGTTGGGAGTATTGCAGACATTGTAAGTGTAATAAATAGTGGTGAAAATAATATATTGTGTGATAAGGAATATAGCCATATAACGTCTGAGAGAATTCGCACAACTCCAGCTTACAGCGCATATTTAAAGGTTGCAGATGGTTGTGATAATCATTGCACATATTGTGTTATACCGTCAATTAGAGGCAGATATATAAGCCGAACAATAGAGGATATTGTTAAAGAGGCTGAAAATTTGGCTAAAAATGGAGTTAAAGAGCTTATTATTATTGCGCAGGATACTACGAATTATGGTATGGATATATATGGCGAGGTTCGCCTTTGTGAGCTTCTTAATAAATTATGCGAAATAGAGGGTATTAAATGGATTCGCCTGCACTATTGTTACCCAGAGAGAATTACTGATGAATTGATTGACACGATTGCTAAAAACGAAAAAATTTGCAATTATATTGATATTCCAATTCAACACTGTAATGATGATATTCTTAGAAAAATGGGTAGACGTGGCAACAAGGCGCAATTAGTTGAGGTTATAACAAAGCTACGAAACAAAATACCAGATATAGCAATAAGAACCTCGCTTATAACAGGCTTTCCAACAGAAACTGACGATCAATTCGCCGAGCTTGAAGAATTTGTCGAAAAGATGAAATTTGACCGTCTTGGAATTTTCACATATTCGCAGGAAGAGGAAACTGTGGCAGCCGAGATGGAAGGGCAAATAGACGAAGAGGTTAAGCGCAATCGCCTTGAAATGCTTATGTTTGCACAAGCAGAGGTTGCAGAAGAAATTTCAAATGCAAAAGTAGGGCGAGTATTAACAGTGCTTGTTGAGGATTATGACCCACTTATAAAACAACATTTTGGCAGAAGCGTTGCAGATTCTATTGATATTGACGGCAAGGTGTTTTTTAAATCAAAAGAACTTATCCCTGCTGGTGAATTTGTAGAAGTAACAATAGTAGAGGCAATGGATTATGACTTATTTGGCACAGCGAAATAAAAAAAACACAGGGGGTGAATGTATTGAATTTAGCTAACCAAATTACACTATCAAGAATACTTTTAGTTCCTATATTTATGGTGTTTTTGCTTTATGACCTGCCTTATGGTCAGTATATTTGTGCAATTATTTTTGTGGTTGCGGCATTAACAGATGGAATTGATGGCTATGTTGCAAGAAAATATAATCAAATTACTAATTTCGGGAAGTTTGTGGATCCATTAGCAGATAAATTATTGGTTTCTGCCGCACTTATTGGGCTTGTTCAAATTGGAAGGTTAGATGCATGGTTTGCAGTTATAATTATTTCTCGTGAATTTATGGTTACAAGCCTTAGGGTTGTAGCGATTTCAGAGGGCAAGGTTATAGCGGCAGGAATGTCTGGAAAAATAAAGACTGTAATGCAAATTGTCGCAATTGTCGCAATGCTTATAGATAAAATATATGTATTATCAATTGGCGGTGTTTTGATTTCAACTGTTTTAATGACGCTTGCAGTTTTGATGACAGTGTATTCTGGAGTAGAATATATTGCTAAAAATTGGAGTATGATAGAGTTTAGATAAGAGGTGTGGGGTTATGAAAATTATAGTAGATGCAATGGGTGGAGATAATGCACCAGAGGAAATTGTAAAAGCAAGTATAGAGGCTACAAAAAAGCTTGGTGTTGAGGTTATTTTAGTTGGCGATATCTCGGCAATTGAAAAATGTTTAGACGGTTATACCGAAAAAATAACAGTAGTACATACAACCGAAATTATAACCTGTGAGGATGACCCTGCAACTTCAATTCGCACAAAAAAAGATTCCTCAATAGTTGTTGGAATGCAAATGCTTGCTGATGGCAGGGGTGATGCATTCGTGTCTGCTGGTAGCTCTGGCGCACTTGTGAGCGGTGCAACGCTTGTTGTAAAAAGAATTAAAGGAATACGCAGGGTTGCAATGGCACCACTGCTTCCAACAAACGGAAAACCAACATTGTTAATAGATGGTGGCGCTAATGCAGATTGTACACCAGAATTTTTAGAACAATTTGCAATAATGGGAAGTGCCTATGCAAAGGCTGTTTTAGGGGTTGATCACCCAAAGGTAGGGCTTTTAAACAACGGTTTAGAGGAAACTAAGGGGAATGAACTGGTAAGACAATCTTATAACCTAATTTCACTTTTACCTTTAAATTTTGTTGGCAATGTGGAGGCAAGAGATATTCCACAAGGTATAGTTGATGTATTAGTAGCAGATGGTTTTTCTGGCAACATATTTTTAAAAACAATGGAAGGTACTGCAATTTATTTTTCTAAAAATTTAAAAGCAATACTAACTAAAAGCATATTAACTAAATTTTGCGCATTATTATTATCAGGTGGAATTTCTGCCCTTAGAAAAAAGTTTGATTATAACGAACACGGTGGAGCACCAATTTTGGGTGCGAATGGTGTGGTGATAAAAGCCCACGGAAGCTCGAATTCATTGGCTTTTTTCAATGCAATAAGGCAGGCGAAAAAGTTTACAGAAACAAATGTAATTGATGCAATTAAAAATAGTATATAAAAAGTACTTGACGTTTTATAAATATTGATATAATATAAAAACTGTAAATTTAACATTTAAAGGAGGTGCTTATCATGGAATTTGAAAAAATAAGAGCAGTACTTGTAGAACAGTTAGGCGTTGAGGAAGATGATATTACTATGGAGTCTTCATTGATGGATGATTTAGGCGCAGATTCACTTGATTTGGTTGAGCTAATAATGGCTTTAGAACAAGAGTTTGATGTTGAAATCCCTGACGAAGATGCAGAAAAGATTAAAACAGTTGGAGATGCAGTTAATTTCGTAAAAGGAAAAGCCCTATAAGGGCTTTTTATCTTAATTATTAAGAAAAAAGTTTTGGAGGAAAAGATGCAAAAGCTAATTAAAAATATTGGTTACGAATTTAAAAATAAAGAGCTACTTACTATGGCGCTGACTCACAGCTCGTTTGCTAATGAGAGTAAGTCAAACAGCCAAAGCTATGAACGGCTTGAATTTTTAGGTGATAGCATACTTTCCTTCGTAGTTAGTACGAACATATACGAAAAGTTTACAACTCTGCCAGAGGGCGCAATGTCAAAGCTACGTGCCGCAATCGTCTGTGAGCGTTCGCTCGAAGAATGTGCGAAGGCAATTAACATAGGTGAATACTTAATTTTAAGCAAAGGCGAGGAACTTACAGGTGGCAGGCAGCGCCCCTCTATTTTGGCAGATGTATTTGAAGCAATATTGGCTGCAATATACTTAGATGGTGGAATAGAACCAGCAAAGAAATTTGTAATTACACATTTGAAAGACACGCTTGAAAAAGCACAAAGTGGCAAAGGAATATTTAATGACTACAAAACAGCACTACAAGAAATGATGCAACGTGACGATAATAATGTTGAATATGTTCATATAAAAGAAGAGGGCCCAGAGCATAACAAAATTTTTACAGTTGAAATAAACTTTATGGGAGTAAAGCTTGCAAGTGGCAGTGGTCGAAGTAAAAAAGAAGCCGAACAAAATGCCGCAAAAAAAGCAATAAATAATATAAATAGTGAAAAAATTTAAGATAATACCAATATTTGTACCCCACAAGGGGTGTCCGCACCAATGTTCTTTTTGTAATCAGCGCCATATTACAGGGCAACACGAAGAAATGACAGCCGAAAAAGCGCATAAAATTATAAAAATGTATTTAACAACAATTGACAGTGAAAAAAATAGAGTCGAAATAGCTTTTTTTGGTGGTAGCTTTACAGCTATTGATATGCAAAGCCAAAATGAGTTATTAAATGTGGCACTTGAATATAAAAATATAGGCAGAGTTCATGGAATACGCCTTTCCACTCGCCCAGATTATATAACCGATAAAATTTTGCAAAACCTTAAAAATAAAGGCGTAACAGAAATTGAGCTTGGCGTTCAATCGATGTGCGAGGGTGTTTTGAAATCGAATAACAGAGGGCATTCACCACAAGATGTAATAGACGCTTCAAAGCTTGTGAAAAATTATGGCTTTACACTTGGGCTTCAAATGATGGTTGGCTTAATTGGGGATTCAAAGGAAACTTCAATATATACAGCAGGCGAAATTGCAAGGTTGAAGCCTGATTTTGTTAGGATATACCCAACACTTGTGTTTAAAAATACAGATCTGTATGATGAATATAAAAAGGGTACGTTTGCACCGCTAACTTTAAACGAAGCAATAAATATTTGTGCAGAGGCTGTGAAAATATTTAATAAAGAAAATATTAAAGTAATACGTCTTGGGCTTTTAATGTCTGACGAAGAGGCGAAAAATAACTTCGTGGCAGGCCCACATCACCCACGTTTTAGGGAATTAGTAGAAAAACAAATGGGGTTATAACTATGCACTTGAAAAATTTGGAAATACATGGCTTTAAGTCCTTTGCTGATAAAATAACTATGGATTTTGGAAGTGGTATAACTGGTATTGTCGGCCCAAACGGTAGTGGTAAAAGTAATATTTCAGATGCTATTCGTTGGGTAATGGGTGAGCAAAGCGCAAAATCGCTCCGTGGTGGAAATATGCAAGACGTTATATTTTCAGGAACGCAAAAGCGCAGACCAGTTGGCTTTGCAGAGGTTTCGCTTACCATTGATAACACTGACAAAAAATTAGGAATAGATTACGATGAGGTTACTATCACTCGCCGTGTTTTTCGTTCTGGTGAAAGTGAATACTTTATAAACAAAGCATCTTCAAGGCTAAAAGACATACATGAATTATTTATGGATACAGGTGTTGGCAGAGAGGGCTATTCTATAATTGGGCAAGGCAAGATTGCTGAAATTATAGGCTCGAAATCAGAAGATAGAAGGCAAATATTTGAAGAAGCCGCAGGAATAACAAAGTTTAGGTATCGCAAAGAGGAGGCAGAGCGAAAGCTTGCCCACACACATGAAAATGTTTTGCGTGTTAGTGATATAATAACAGAGCTTGAAATACAGGTTGAACCACTTATGCATCAATCTGAAAAGGCGAAAAAGTTTTTGAATTTCAGAGAGGAATTAAAGATTTTAGAGGTAAATGTATCTCTTGAAAATATCTCTCGGTTTAAAAAAGCATTAGAAGAGGTTGCAGATGTTTTTAGTGATGTTGAAAAACAAGTAAATGATATTAAAGAAGCGATAGAAAAGATAGAAAATGATACAAAGGTAATGTTTGATGGTGTTCGTGAAAAGGACGAGCAAACAGAATTAAAAAGAGAGCAACACCAAAAAAGCGCTGAAACGCTCGCCTCATACCAAAGTGACATTAGCGTACTTAATAATAAAATAGAGCATAACAACCAAAGCATAGATAGAATTGAAAAAGAAATTGATGAATTAAATGATAAATTAGAAGAATTAGACGATGCACTATTAGAAAAAGATGATGATTTCGTAATTCTAAAGCAAAACGAGGCTGACCTTAATAGCAAAATTGATGAGCTTAATAAACAGGTTACGGAGCTTAATGGTGGTGCAAAGCAGGAAAACGAAAAGACAGAGGAAATTAATACAGAATTAGTTGAAAAACTAAATCAAATTGCAGAAATTCGTTCAAAAATAAGCAATTACGGTGCGTTAATTGATAACTTTGCCTCACGAGAGAAAGTTATCGAAAAAGAATTAGACGATAAAAAAGATAACTTTGACAGCTTAAAACAAAATGTTGAGGATATTACAAAGCAATTAGACGAAAAAACAACTGTAATTAAAAATTATGAGCAGGAAATTCAAAGCAAAAATATAGAGTATAACGAAAAATTAAGCCGATTTATATGCCTACAAAAGAGTAGACAGCAAACTGCAAATGAGCTTGAAAAAACCATTTCACGCCAAAAAATATTGCAGGATATGGAGAAATCCTTTGATAATTACAGCAGAAGTGTTAAAGGCGTTATGCAGGCACACCAAAACGGTGAGCTTAAATCACTTGCTCTGTTTGGCACATTAGCACAGCTAATGGAGGTTTCAAATGAATATGCAGTAGCTATTGAGGTTGCACTTGGTGCGGCGGCGCAAAACATAGTTACTGAAACGGAAAATGATGCTAAACGTGCAATTGAATATTTGAAAAGAACAAAGCAAGGACGTGCAACATTCTTGCCTATTAGTGCCTCTCGTGGAAGTACCCTTGACGAAAAGGGATTAGAAGCAAATAAAGGTTACATAGGCATAGCATCTGACCTTGTTAAGTTTGAGGCCAACATAAAAGGAATAGTAACAGGAATTTTAGGCAGGGTGGCAGTTGTAGATAATATTGATAATGCCATTAGTATGGCACGCAAATATAATTATAAATTTAGAATTGTTACGTTAGATGGCGAGCTTTTGGCACCTGGTGGCTCAATGTCTGGTGGCAGCAGACATAATTCTGCTGGGCTATTTGCAAGGGCAAATGAACTTGTGGAATTAGGTGACAATGCAAAAAGGCTTCAAATTCAGCTATCAGAGCTTGAAAATAAAGAAAATATTTCGCAAAAGGAAATCAACGAAAAGCAAGCATATCTTGACGAAATTAGGTTAACACTTAGGCAAACAGAGGCAGATTCTATAAAATTAACCTCAGAGCTTAAGCATAGCAAGACTTTTTTAGATTCAATCGAAGATGCAAGGAATTCCTTGATTATAGAAAAAGAACAGCTAAGTAGCCAAATTATTAGTATGCAAAGCGATATAAAGCGCCATAATGATAATATCGAAACAAAGCGTGCCGAAATTGCCTCACTTGAAAAGCAGGCAGAAATGCACAAAAGTGGCGTAGAGTCGATAATGCAACAACGAGAGGCTATTTCTCTTTCACTAATTGAACTAAAAATGCAACAAAGTGGAATAAATAAAGATATAGAAATGCACAATGAAAGAATAGAAATGGTAAAAACCCGTAGACGAGAGATAGAACAAAATATTAATCAAAAAAGGGAAAATATACAAGAGGTTGCCGATACAAACGAGGATTTGCAGGATGATATAGAGTTTAAAAACCAACAAATTAGTGATTTTCACGAGGAAGTTGAAACGTTGAAAATCGAAATATCATCCTTGCAGGACGAAAGACGTAAAACGCAGGAAATGATTAAATCGAATCAAGATGAATTAAAAGTAAAGCGAGAGCAACAATTCACTATGCAACAGGAACAAGGCAGAATTGAAAGTAAAAAGGCAAAGGCAGAGGTAGAGCTTGAAAACACAATAAACAGACTGTGGGAGGAATATGAGCTTACTATTACAACTGCCGAGGAGTATAATAAAGACATTGGCGGAATAGCTAAGGCACAGAAACGCATAAATGAACTTAAAGAGGAAATTCGTGAGCTTGGTAATATTAACATAGATGCAATTGAGGAGTATAAAAACATAAAGGAACGCTTTGAATTTTTATCCACACAGCGTGATGACCTTGTTGATGCACAAAAAAACCTTGAAGCTGTAATTGCAAATATGGTTGAAATTATGAAGGAACAGTTCTCTGAAAAATTCAAAATAATAAACGGACATTTTAACGAGGTATTTGTTGAACTTTTCGGTGGTGGCAAGGCACAATTAAAGCTTACCGAGCCAAATGACATTTTGGCAAGTGGTGTAGATATTGATGTTCAGCCCCCTGGTAAAGCTGTTAAAAATATGCTACAATTATCTGGTGGAGAGCAAGCATTTGTTTCTATTGCACTTTTATTTGCAATATTAAAGGTTCGTCCATCACCATTTTGTATTTTAGACGAAATTGAAGCCGCACTTGATGATGTAAATGTTTATCGCTTTGCAGATTATTTAAAAAAATTCTGTGGTAACTCACAGTTTATAGTTGTAACACACCGTAGAGGTACAATGGAGGCTGCAAACGTGCTGTATGGTGTAACAATGCAGGAACAGGGAGTGACAAAGCTGTTGTCACTTAATATTGATGAAGTTATTGAGGTGAAGTAATGGGACTATTCGATAGGTTAAAAGAGGGCTTAGCTAAAACAAGAAATCAACTTGCAGAGCGAACTATGGATGTAATAAAGGTATTTTCAAAAATAGACGAGGCGCTTTTTGAGGAGCTTGAAGAGGTTTTAATTATGTCCGACGTTGGTTATGAAACGTCAAGCAATATAATAGAACGCCTACGCCAAAAGGCGAGGGAAGAGCGAATAACAGATGGTGAGGCATTAAAACAGGCACTTCAAGAAATAATTGCAGACATTATGAAAAGTGAAGATGAAGAGCTTGTGCTTAAAACCTCGCCTGCTGTAATACTTGTTATAGGCGTTAACGGTGTAGGAAAAACAACGACAATAGCAAAGCTTGCAAATTATTATAAATCGCAAGGCAAGAGCGTAGTTTTAGCGGCGGCTGATACCTTTCGTGCGGCGGCAATTGACCAGCTTGACGTTTGGGCACAGCGTGTTGGCGTTGATATTATCAAGCAAAAAGAGGGGAGCGACCCAGCATCCGTTGTATATGATGCCATTGGTGCGGCGAAATCTCGTAAAAAAGATGTTTTAATTTGTGATACAGCGGGCAGACTTCATAATAAGAAAAACCTTATGGATGAGCTTGCAAAAATAAATAAAATAATTGACCGTGAGCTTCCAAACAGCCAAAAAGAGGCTCTTTTGGTGCTTGATGCAACAACAGGGCAAAATGCACTTAGCCAAGCGAAAAATTTTGGTGAATCAGCAGACATTACAGGCATTGTACTGACAAAGCTTGATGGCACAGCAAAAGGTGGAATTGTAATCGCAATAAAGGCAGAGCAAGATGTTCCTGTTCGTTTTATTGGAATTGGTGAAAAAATTGACGACCTGCAACCTTTTAATTCAAAAGAATTTGCACTCGCTATGTTTAATTAATGAGGAGATGGTAGCTTGAAACACAATCCGATAAGAAATATTGTTCTTTTGGTTATACTTGGTATTTTTGTTCTTGGTTTTACAGTTTTTCTTGGCATATATACAGATTATATGCAGCTTAAAGAGGTTGGGGAAAATTTCACAAAAATATTTTGGACTAATTTTAACGTAAATACTATAACCCAGCTTATAACATTTGTGATGTTTTTCGTACTTATCCTTGCTAATTGTATTATTATTAGGAATAACCTTGTTCACATTGATTCATCATTTTCATACCTAAAAAGGTTACTGCCAATAATTGCAGTTAGTGGAGGTGTTGCGCTTGTTCTTAGTAATTATGCAAGGCAAATGGTGGCAGATAAATTTTTGCCATTTCTAAATAGCGAATGGTTTAGCTTAGGTGACCCAATATTTCATCAAGATGTAGGCTATTATATTTTCCAAAGGCCATTTTATATTTCTGTTGTGGACATATTGCTTGCTTTCGGAATATTCCTAATAATTTTCACTATTTCAAGCTATGCAGTATTATACGCAAGGTTCGATTTTTATAATATGAGGCAAATTGCAAAAGAAAAAGGTATAATTATTCACCTAATCGCAAGTATTATAATATATTTTCTAATTAAAGCTGTATCATATAAATTCACAGCAGAAAATGTTTTGTTTAAGGTAAATAAAGAATTCGTGGGTGCAAGCTATGTAGATATAAAAGTGTGGCTATCTTACTATACCATTGCGCCAATACTATTAATTTTAGTAGTTGTTGTAACTATAATATTTTTGCTTAATTCAAAAATAAAGCCTGCAATTATTACTGTTGCTGTGTACCCTGCCTCTCTTATTATTGCAACAATGGTGGCAGGAGCTATGCAAACAACTGTTGTAGCACCAAATGAGGTTGCAGTTGAAACACCGTATCTACAGCACAATATCGACTTCACTCGTGCCGCATATAAGCTTGATAACGTCACTCAAAATGATTTTAAGGTTGAATATAACTTAACAGGCGAAAAAATTATGAGTAATTTAGGAACGGTTAATAATATTCGCCTTACAGACTTTGCTCAAACCTTAAAGGTTGCAAACCAGATGCAGGGTATACGAAATTATTATCAGTTTACAGATGCAGATATAGTTCCGTATAACTTAGACGGCAAGCAAACAGCAGTTTTTATTGCCGCTCGGGAAATGAACAAAGAAAAATTAGACGAATCTGCAAAAAATTATATTAACGAAAAAATGAAATACACACACGGTATGGGTGTTGTTATGAACCCAGTTAACCGTATTACAGACCAAGGGCAACCATATTTTGTTATAAAGGATGTTCCGCCTCGTTCAATTGAGGGTGCACCTGCTATAACTCAGCCAAGAATATATTTTGGACAGCAAGCAGACGATTACGTTATAGTAAACACTCGAGATAAAGAGCTTGACGAAATCGAAACAACAGGGTTTAGCTATGACGGTCAGGCAGGAATTAAGCTTGATTTTATGCATCGCCTTATTTATTCAATGACATTTGGCGATTATAATATGCTTGTGTCCGACCAAATAAATTCCGACAGTAAATTGCTACTTAACCGTAATATTCAGCAAAGAATTAAAAAAGCTGCACCGTTTTTATCATTCGACCAAAGCGCAACAATTTTAGTAGATGCTGATGGCAAGCTAAAATGGGTAATTGATGGATACACTTCATCGGCTTGGTTCCCGTACTCACAGCAATCTGGCAATTTCAACTATATACGCAATCCAGTAAAAGCAGTAGTAGATGCTTATGATGGCTCAGTTAAGTTTTATATTATTGACAGAACCGACCCTATAATTCGTAGCTATGAAAAGATATACCCAACACTTTTTGAAAAAGACGAATTCCCAACGGATTTGGCAAGTCACGTTCGTTACCCTGAAACATTATTCAAGGTGCAAGCAGAAATTTTAAAAAAATATCATATCACAAACCCAAGCGATTTCTACCAAAAACGTGGTATGTGGGCAACCTCAAAGGAAAAATATGAGGGTGACAAGCTTCGTGATGTTGCGCCATATTACAGCCTTATGAAATTAGCAGGAAGTGATAAAGAAGAGCTTGTTATTATGCTACCATACACACTTGTTAATAAAGATAATATGGTTGCGTGGCTTGCAGCAAGGTGTAGTATGCAAAACTATGGTCAATTAGTTGCATATAATTTTAATCAAAATGAAAATATTTACGGAACAAGTCAAATTGAAAATAGAATAGACACCGACCCAGTAATTTCACAGGAAATGACCTTGTGGGGGCAGGGTGGCTCGTCAGTTATTCGTGGAAATATATTAGTGATTCCAATTGAAAATAGCATTTTGTATGTTGAGCCAGTGTATATTTCATCTGGAAAAGACGAAGCGGCACTTCCAGAAATAAAGCGAATTATAGTAGCCTATAACGATAAGGTTATTTCAAGACCAACGCTTGACGAGGGAATAAAAGCATTGTTTGGTGTAAATAGACCAGTTATGGTTAGCGATAATGATACCCTTGAAAGCGTTATACAAAAGGCACTTCAAAAGTTTGACGAAATGAAGGGCTTTTCAAAGCAAAATGATTGGGAAAACTATGGTAAATCTATGAAGGAATTAGACGACACAATGCAAAATTTAAAGGGTAAAACAAATAAAATTAAATTAACCCCTTGACAAGTTAAGTATGTTATATTATAATGTGTAAAGCAAATGCCTTTACACATTATATTTTTAGCAGGATTGGTGATTATTATGAGTAAAGATTTAAACGTAACCTTGTTATTTGATTTTTATCGTAATATGCTTACAGAAAAGCAGGTTGACGTTATAGATTTATATTATAACGAGGACCTATCCCTTGCAGAAATTAGTGAGCATTTGGGCATCACAAGGCAAGGTGTTAGGGATAACATCAAGCGTGCCGAGGCAATAATGAAAGATACTGAAGAAAACCTTGGGCTTGTTAACCGTTACATTTCTATAAAAAATATTGCACTTCAAATTGGCAAGGAAGTAGAAGAAATTGAAAAAATTGAGCAGGCATCTGGCGTACCGTGGATAGCCCCACGCCTTGCGAAAATTAAATCGTTGTTATCTCAAATAGAGGAGTAAGCCCTTATGGCATTCGATAATTTAGCTGAAAAACTGCAAAATGCATTCAAAAAGCTTCGTGGAAAAGGCAAGGTTACAGAGGCTGATATAAAAGAAGGTATGCGTGAAATTAAGCTTGCACTTTTAGAGGCTGATGTAAATTTTAAAGTAGTAAAAGATTTTGTTGCAAAGGTTACCGAGCGAGCAATTGGCGCAGAGGTTTTAGAATCACTTACCGCAGGGCAACAAATAGTAAAAATAGTTAACGAGGAAATGACCGCCCTAATGGGTGGCAGCAATTCCAAAATAAATATATCACCAAAGCCACCAACCGTAATTATGATGACTGGTCTTCAAGGTGCAGGTAAAACGACCACGGCCGCAAAGCTTGGTGGACTTTTTAAAAAGCAAGGCAAAAGGCCACTTTTAGTTGCTTGTGACGTTTATCGTCCTGCTGCTATAACGCAGTTAGAGGTTGTAGGTGCACAACTCGGAATTCCAGTTTTTAAAATAGATGGCAGTAAAGACCCTGTTGAAATATCAAAACAGGCAATTGAACATTCTAAAAAGCATAGCAATGACATTGTAATTATCGACACAGCAGGTAGGTTACACATTGATGAAGGGCTTATGGAAGAATTGCAAAATATTAAAAGCTTTGTTGATGTTTCTGAAACACTTCTTGTTGTTGATGCAATGACTGGGCAAGATGCAGTAACTGTTGCAGGTAGCTTTAACGAACAGCTTGGAATTGATGGTGTAATTCTTACAAAGCTTGATGGAGATGCAAGAGGCGGCGCTGCACTTTCGGTGCGTGCTGTTACGCAAAAGCCTATCAAATTCATTGGTACTGGTGAGAAATTAGACGAATTAGAGCCTTTCCACCCAGACAGAATGGCTTCCCGAATTCTTGGTATGGGCGATGTTCTTTCTTTAATCGAAAGGGCAGAGCAAGTCATTGATATGAAAAAGGCAGAGGAATTAGAGAAAAAATTAAAAACACAACAGTTTGATTTTAACGACTTTTTAAGCCAGTTAGAGCAAATGAAAAATATGGGACCACTCCAAAATATATTAGGAATGATACCAGGTGTTGATGCAAAAGCCCTGCAAGGTGCACAGGTAGACGAAAAGAAAATGGCACACGTTGAGGCAATAATTAAGAGTATGACAAACAAGGAAAGAGAAACACCATCAGTTATAAATTCAGGGCGCAAACGTAGAATTGCCCAGGGTAGTGGCAGGAATGTGCAAGAGGTTAATGCTCTTTTAAAGCAATTTGAACAAATGCAAAAAATGTTCAAGCAATTTGGCAATATGAAAAAAGGCGGTAAGGGGAAAATGCGTTTTCCTTTCGCATAGATACTTTTGATTATTTAAGGGAGGTGAAATAAATGGCAGTTAAGATACGTCTTAGAAGAATGGGTGCTAAAAAGGCTCCTTTTTATCGTGTAGTTGTTGCAGATTCAAGATATCCACGTGATGGTAGATTTATTGAGGAAATAGGCACATACAACCCTCTAACAGATCCATCAACAATCAATATTGATGTTGAAAAAGCACAAAAATGGATTAGCAATGGTGCTCAACCAACTGATATCGTAAAGACCCTACTTAAAAAAAGCGGTATGTAATGGAGGGCTAAATTATGAAGGAATTATTAGAATTTGTTGCGAAATCACTTGTTGAAAGACCAGACGAGGTTTCGGTTACCCAAACAGAAAGTGAAACTTCAATAGTTCTTGAACTAAGAGTTGGCGAAGGTGATATGGGTAAGGTTATTGGCAGACACGGTAGAATAGCTAAGGCAATACGCACAGTTGTTCGCAGTGCTTCCACGCAAGAAAAAAAGAAAGTTATTATCGAAATAATATAAAGACAATAGGGGTGGGAACTTATCTGTTCTCTCCCTCTGTATTTATGTTATACTAATTTTCGCAGAATAAATAGCCATTTTAATGAGAATTAGTATTAGGAGAGAAATCTATGAGCGAGAGAATTGAGATTGGTAAAATCGTTAATACTCACAGCCTAAAAGGTGAGATTAAGGTTACACCTTGGTGCGATGATGAAGGTGTTTTTGACACGCTTAAATTTGTTTATACAGCCGATTCTAAGCTTCAAATTACATCCGCAAGACCACATAAAAATAGCATTATTGTTAAATTTATGGGTATTGACCATATTGACGGAGCCGAAAAACTGCGTGATAAAATTTTGTACGCAGAAAAAAGTGATTTAAAAGAATTGCCTAAAAATACATATTATATTAAGGATTTACTTAATATGGACGTATTTGATGCAAATGATAATAAACTTGGGGTTGTTGTTGATTGCTTTCCAACAGGTAGCAATGATGTTTATGTTGTTAAAAATGACGATGGCAAACAAATTTTACTTCCTGCTATAAAACAGGTTATTAAGAAAATTGATGTTGAAAATAAGCGTATGACGGTAGAGCTTATGGAGGGATTACTCGGCGATGAGGATTGATATTCTAACGTTGTTTCCCGATATGGTTAGAGGTGTTCTATCACAAAGCATAATTGGTAGGGCACAAAATAGCGGAATAATTGAAATAAATTGCATAGATATAAGAGATTTTACTACGAATAAACACAAAAAGGTTGACGATGCACCCTATGGTGGCGGAGCTGGCATGGTTATGCAACCAGAGCCAATTTACCTTGCGTATAAGAGCATAGTTGATAATGTAACTATCACACCATTTGTAATATATCTATCGCCACAGGGCAAGGTTTTCAGCCAAGCTTTGGCAAATGATTTATCAAAAAAAGAACATATAATACTATTATGTGGTCATTATGAGGGCGTTGACGAGCGTGTTATAGAAGAAATTGTCGATATGGAGGTTTCCATTGGCGATTATGTGCTAACTGGTGGCGAAATACCAGCGATGGTTCTATGTGACAGCGTTTGTAGGTTAATTCCAGGCGTTCTTTCAAGCGAGGAAGCGTTTTCAAATGAATCTCACTATGATGGACTTTTAGAATACCCACAGTACACTCGCCCGCCAGAATTTATGGGAAGATCTGTGCCAGAGGTACTGCTTAGTGGACATCATAAAAATATAGATAAATGGCGATATGAACAATCAATTATTCGTACAAAACAAAAACGCCCTGATTTATTAAATGAGGTGTAGCTATGAATAAAATTGGTATTTTAGGCGGAACATTTGACCCAATACATTATGGTCACCTTTTTATTGCAGAAAATGCAATGGGGTTTTTTGCACTTGATAAAGTGATATTTATTCCAACTGGTACACCACCTCACAAGCTCTCACTTAATATTACCGACAAAATGCACCGATATAATATGACAAAGCTTGCAATAGAGGATAATCTAAATTTCGATATATCTAAAATTGAGGTTGATAGAACATCAACTTGCTATACTATTGACACGATTGCACAGCTTGAAAAATTATACCCTAATTCAACTTTTTACTACATTGTTGGTGCGGATTCACTTTTAGATATGGTGCATTGGAAGGATTTTGAAAAGCTTTTTAAAAAGATAGAAATAATTTCAATAAATAGAATAACAAGCAACACGGTAGATTTTTACGAAGCCTCTAAGCGAATGAAAGAGGAGTATGGTGCGAAAATCCATACACTTGAAATGCCAATACTTGAAGTATCATCAACGGAGATAAGGCGCAGAATTAAAGAAGATCTGCCCATTAGATATATGTTACCTAATTCTGTTATAGAATATATATTTTCCAATGATATTTACGAAAGGAAATAAGCTAAAAATGGACATAGTATATATTGAGAATGAATTGAAAAAAATAGTAACACCAAAACGTTTTCAGCATAGTGTAGGTGTTAGGTATGAGGCAGTAAAACTTGCAAAACAATATGGTGCAGACGAAAAAAAGGCAGAGCTTGCAGGGCTTGTACATGATTGTGCAAAGGATTTTGAATATGAACAAATGCTAAAGATGTGTGACCATTACGGAGTTATTTTGGATACAGTTTCATTAAACGAAAAAAAGCTAATACATTCACAGCTTGGTGCAATGTATGCAAAAAAAGTATTTTGTATAGATGATGATGAAATTTATGACGCGGTCTTTTACCACACAACAGCAAAAGCAAATATGTCAATGCTAACTAAAATAATTTATATTGCAGATTATATCGAGCCAAACAGGACGTTTGAAGGTGTGGACGAGCTTCGACAAACAGCATATATCAACATAGATAATGCAATTCTTACAGGGCTTGATTTTACAATAAATCAATTAGTAAGTGAGAAAAAAATGTTACACCCAGAAACGATTAATGCAAGGAACGATATTATATTAAAGATGAGGTGCAAAAATGACTGAATTAGTTAAGAAAATTGTAAAAGCATTAGATGATAAAAAGGCACAAAGTATCGAAGTAATTGATATTGCAGAAGTAAGCCAAATTGCAGATTATTTTGTAATTTGCACAGGTACGTCATCAACACACGTTAAGGCGCTTGCTGACGAGGTTGAATTTCAAGCAGGTGGGCAAGAGAGCGATATTGGCTTTCACAAAGAGGGCTATGGCAGTGCATCTTGGATATTACTTGATTATAAGGATGTTATTGTGCATATATTCTATGGGGAAACTCGTGATTTCTACAACCTTGAACACTTATGGGCTGATGGCAAAAAGGTAGACATTCAAAAGGTATTGGAGGCATAAAAGGTGCAATACGATTTTAATAATATTGAAAAAAAGTGGCAACTAATATGGGACGAAAATGAAACCTTTAAAGCAAGTAACGATAAAACCAAGCCGAAATTTTATGGCTTGGTTGAATTTCCATATCCATCTGGTGCAGGGCTTCACGTTGGGCACCCAAGAGGATATACTGCAATCGATATTATCTCTCGCAAAAAGCGGTTGGAGGGTTATAACGTCCTGTTTCCAATGGGCTGGGACGCTTTTGGTTTACCAACTGAAAATTATGCAATAGCAAATAAAATTCACCCTGCAAAGGTAACAGAAAATAATGTGCTGAACTTTAAACGTCAGCTTAAAATGCTTGGTTTTTCCTTTGATTGGTCAAAGGAAATAAACACGACAGATCCAAATTACTATAAATGGACACAGTGGATATTTTTAAAGCTTTTTGAAAATGGATTAGCATATAAAACTAAAATGCCTATCAACTTTTGCACAGGCTGTAAGGTTGGTCTTGCAAATGAAGAGGTAGTAGGCGGTGCTTGTGAGCGTTGTGGTAGCGAGGTTGTACAAAAGGAAAAAAGCCAATGGATGCTTAGAATTACAAAATATGCACAGCGTTTAATTGATGATCTTGATGACCTTGACTATATCGAAAAGGTTAAAACTCAGCAGAAAAACTGGATTGGTCGTTCAGAGGGTGCAGAGGTTAAATTTGCAATTAGTAACTCTAATGATACGGTTACAGTTTATACAACACGCCCAGACACACTTTTTGGCGCAACATATATGGTATTATCGCCAGAGCATAGTTATATTGAAAAATATAAAGAAGTTATAAAAAATTATTCAGAAGTTGATGATTATAAAAAACAATCAGCTAAAAAAAGTGAGTTCGAGCGCACAGAGCTTGCAAAAGATAAAACAGGCGTACAGTTAAAAGGTATATCTGCGATTAACCCTGTTAATGGCAAGGAAATTCCAATTTGGATATCCGATTATGTTCTTGTTACATACGGAACAGGCGCAATAATGGCAGTTCCTGCACATGATACTCGTGACTGGGATTTTGCTAAGAAATTTAATATGCCAATAATTGAGGTTGTGGCAGGTGGAAATGATGTTCAAGCAGAAGCGTATGTTGACGTTGAACAAGGAACTATGATAAATTCTGGCTTTCTAAACGGTATGCAGGTAACTGACGCAATTAATGCGATGATAAATTTCCTTGAAGAAAAAGAAATTGGCACAAAAAGAGTCAATTATAAGCTTCGTGATTGGGTATTCTCTCGCCAAAGATATTGGGGTGAGCCAATTCCGCTTGTTTATTGTGAGAAATGTGGTTGGGTAACAATTCCAGAAAGTGAACTTCCACTTGTACTTCCAGAAACAGAGGATTTCGAGCCTGGTGAATCTGGCGAATCACCACTTGCAAAAATGACAGATTGGGTAAATACCTCTTGTCCTAAATGTGGTGGTGAGGCGCAAAGAGAAACAGATACAATGCCACAATGGGCTGGCTCATCTTGGTATTTCTTAAGATATATTGACCCAAATAATACAGACTTTTTAGCAGGTATGGACGAGCTTAAATATTGGCTGCCAATTGATTGGTACAATGGTGGTATGGAGCATACAACGCTTCACCTTTTATATTCAAGGTTTTGGCATAAATTTTTATATGATATTGGTGCAGTTCCAACAAAAGAGCCATATTTTAAACGAACCTCACACGGTATGATACTTGGTGAAAATGGCGAAAAAATGTCAAAGTCAAGGGGAAATGTAATAAACCCAGACGATATTGTAAAGGATTTTGGTGCAGATACTTTTAGAACATACGAAATGTTTATCGGTGCTTTTGACCAAGCAACACCATGGTCAATGCAAGGCGTTAAGGGCTGTTACAAATTCTTAGAGCGTGTGTGGAATTTGCAAAATATAATGGTAAATGGCGATGAATACTCAAAAGAATTAGAAAGTACATTCCATAAAACAATTAAAAAGGTTACAGAAGATATTGACAAAATGAAGTTTAATACAGCAATTGCAACCCTTATGAGCCTTATAAACGATATAACAAAGCTTACTAAAATTAATAAATGTGAGTATAAAACCCTACTTGCACTGCTTAACCCAATAGCACCACATATGACAGAGGAGCTATGGGTATCAATCGGTGCAAAAGGTATGATTGCAAGCGCTAACTGGCCCAAGTATGACGAGGCAAAAACACAGGACAGCGAAATTGAAATGGTTGTTCAAATAAATGGCAAGGTTAGAGATAAAATAGTAGTAAGTGCAGAAGAAGGCCAAGATGTTGTAAAGGAAAAAGCACTTACAAATGAAAAAATTAAAGCTTTAATAGAAGGAAAAGAAGTAGTAAAGGTTATAGTAATTCCAAAGAAGATTGTTAATATTGTAATAAAATGATAAACAATAATAATTCCATTTCAAAATGTTTATGGTGAAGTTACATCATTCACAACTCTTGCTGTTAAAGGTACTGCTTATGATGATTATAATATTGCTAAAATTCACACAATAGCTCGTGAGTATAATGGTAAAATAATGGATGTAGTTATTTGTATTTTGTCAAAATAATAATAAGGGCTGTATCACAATTTTCATTGTGATACAGCCCTTATTTTATTAATAACTAAGATTATTATTTGCAGCAGCTTTAAGGTTTTTTGCGACTACTGGGTTTTCTGCATTGTATTTAAGCGTTTGATTAATCATTTCTGCCGCCATAGCACGAGTAATTTTAACATACGGTCTAATTGTATTATCATCATAGCCCTTGATTAGTCCATAAGCTAACATATTTTGAATATATTCTATGCCCCACTGTGGTGTAAGATACATATCTGCAAAGCTTGCTGGCGTTAAGCTAACTGCATTAGGCTTAATTGTGTTGTTTAGCATAGCAATAGCTTCAAGGCGGGTTAACTTGTCCAAAGGGCGAAGAAGAAGCACACCTTTTTCCAATGAACCCTTGATAATTCCAGCATCAAATGCTGCCTTTGATTCTAAATTCATCCACGCTGGGATATCTGAAGAATCTGCAAAAGGTGAAGTGATTTCACGATATGTTTCAACATTAAGCTTTAATGCTGAAACAAGGTATAAAATAAAATCCCCTCTTGAAAGCTCTCTATCTGGATTAAAGAAGTATTTATTGCCGATTTTCTCACCAATAAGAATTCCATCATCAGATAGCTTTATTGCAGAAACCTCACCCCAATGACCAAGCATATCCTCGTATCTAAATTTAGAAACAATAGGTGTGGGCGAAGGCGACGGAGACGGTGAGGATACTGCCTCCTCAATGGTTACATCTACGGTGGCAGTATCACTACCATAGGTTTCGTTAGAAACTGTAAATGTAAAGCTGTCACTACCGATAACGTCTGTGGTCGGCGTATAGGTGAATTTACCTGGAACGGTAGCATCTAAAACTACTGTTCCTTTTTGTGGCAAGGTTGCTACTGCATACGTCACAGCAGTACCCTCTGGTGCTTTACTGCTTAGCATACCAGTTGTAGGTGTGTTTTTTATAACAGTTAGTGTGGCGTTATTTGCACCAAAAACCGTTTCTGTTGTTGCAACTGCTTGCCTTACAGGCTGTGATGATTTTTTCGTAAACAGGGAGAAAAAGTTAAAAAATGAGTGTGGCTCATACTTAGTTGACGAAACAAGCCGTACATTATCAGCAAATGCAGTAATGCTTAGTGAAAATACAAATAAAAGAATTAAAGTTAATTTTGTAATATGTTTCATATTTATGCCTCCTTTTCAATAATATTTTTCCTTGTTTGTCCTGCTATATACAAAAAATAACTTACAAATTTTACAAATTTTTCTTGAAAGACCATTTTTAAAAAATTATTGGTTTTTTCTTTTATTTATGATATAATAAGAATGTTTATGTGATTAAATCGAGGTGAATATTATGGACTTCAAAGTAGTGTCTGCATACACCCCACAGGGTGACCAACCCAAGGCGATAGATTCCCTTGTAGCAGGGCTTGAAAATGGCGACCATTATCAGACTTTGCTTGGGGTAACTGGCTCTGGCAAGACGTTTACAGTAGCAAATGTTATAGAGCGTGTGCAAAAGCCAACACTTGTTTTGGCGCATAATAAAACCCTTGCGGCACAGCTTTGCAGTGAATTTAAAGAGTTTTTCCCTAATAATGCAGTAGAATATTTTGTAAGCTATTATGATTATTATCAGCCAGAGGCATATATACCGTCGACTGATACATTTATAGAAAAGGATTCGGCAATAAATGATGAAATAGATAAGCTTCGACATTCTGCAACGTCGTCACTTTTAGAGCGACGTGATGTAATAATCGTCGCAAGTATAAGCTGTATATATGGCCTCGGTGACCCAGAGGATTATAAGGACCTTGTAATTTCCTTGCGCCCTGGAATGATAAAAGACCGTGATGAGGTTTTGCAAAAATTAGTTGAAATACAGTATGAACGAAATGATATAAACTTTATTCGTGGTAAATTTAGAGTTCGTGGTGATGTTGTAGAAATTTTCCCTGCGAATGAATCTGAACACGCAATTCGTGTGGAATTTTTCGGTGATGAAATAGAGCGAATAACTGAAATAAACGTGCTGACAGGTGAAATAATAGGCACAAGAAGCCATGTTGCTATATACCCGAAATCACATTATGTTACAACCAAAGATAAGATGGAAAATGCAATTTTAGAAATTCAAAATGAAATGTTAGGCCGTGAAAATGAATTTATTGAAGATGGAAAGCTGTTAGAGGCTCAGCGAATAAAACAGCGAACAAGCTATGATATAGAAATGCTTAGAGAAATTGGTTTTTGCCAGGGCATAGAAAATTATTCACGAATAATAAGTGGTAGAGAAGCAGGAAGCGCACCATATACTTTAATTGACTATTTCCCAAAGGATTTTCTGCTTGTAATTGATGAATCTCATGTTACCCTGCCACAAGCAAGGGCGATGTATAATGGCGACAGAGCGAGAAAAAACACCCTTGTTGAGTATGGCTTTCGCTTGCCATCAGCGTATGATAACAGACCACTTAATTTTGCAGAGTTTGAGGAAAGAATAAACCAAGCGTTATTTATAAGCGCAACGCCTGCTGTTTATGAGCGTGAAAATTCAACTCAGCTTGTAGAGCAGGTTATACGTCCAACAGGGCTTATCGACCCAGAGGTTATAATTCGACCAATCAAAGGGCAAATAGATGACCTTTACAGCGAGATAAATATAACAATTGAACGTGGCGAGAGGGTACTTGTAACCACGCTAACTAAGAAAATGGCGGAGGATTTAACAAGCTATTTTGAAGAATTAGGTGTAAAGGTAAGATACTTGCATTCAGATGTAGACACATTAGAGCGCTTAGAAATAATAAGAGATTTACGGCTCGGAGAATTTGATGTTTTAGTTGGAATTAACCTGCTTCGTGAGGGGTTAGATTTGCCTGAGGTATCCCTTGTGGCAATTTTAGATGCAGACAAAGAGGGCTTTTTGCGCTCGGAAACCTCGCTAATTCAAACAATAGGCAGGGCGGCTCGTAACGTAGAGGGAAGAGTAATAATGTACGCCGATAAAATGACAGGCAGTATGGAAAGGGCGCTTGGTGAAACAAACAGACGTCGAGAAATACAAATGAATCATAATATCGAACATAATATAACTCCAAAATCAATTATTAAATCTGTTCGAGATGTTATAGAGGCAACAAAGCACGAAAAAGTGCCTGAAAAGGTGTTAGAACAGGTTAAAGATGTAGTAAAAGAAATAGAAAAATTAACAGACGAAATGCAGCTTGCAGCTTATGACTTACAGTTTGAGCGTGCAGCACAGATTAGAGACAAAATACGGGAACTCGAAAAGAGGCTTGACAATGTCAAAAGATAAAATATTTATAAAAGGTGCAAGAGAGCATAATTTAAAAAATATTGATGTAGAGATACCTCGTGATAAGCTTGTTGTTATTACAGGGCTTAGTGGCTCTGGCAAATCATCACTTGCGTTTGATACAATATATGCCGAGGGGCAACGCAGATATGTGGAATCTCTTTCCGCATACGCTCGCCAATTTTTGGGGCAAATGGATAAGCCTGACCTTGATTATATCGAGGGGTTATCACCTGCGATTTCAATCGACCAAAAAACGACAAGTAAAAACCCTCGTTCAACAGTAGGCACAGTAACAGAGGTATATGACTATTTGCGCCTTTTGTACGCAAGGATAGGAATTCCGCATTGCCCAAATTGTGGCAAGGAGATTAAACAACAAACTATTGACCAAATTGTTGACCAAATTTTAGAATTGCTAGAGGGCACGAAAATGCAGGTATTAGCGCCTGTAATTCGTGGCAAAAAGGGCGAGCATACGAAAATATTTGAAGATGCCAAAAGAAGTGGCTATGTTCGTGTTAGGGTAGACGGAATTATGCACGAGGTATCCGAAGAAATAACCCTTGAAAAGACGAAAAAACATAATATAGAGCTTGTAATTGACCGTTTGATTGTAAAAGAGGAAATTAAAAAACGTCTAACAGATTCAATAGAAACAGCAATGCACCAAACTGGTGGAATGGTAATAATTGAGCTAATTGAAAATGGTGAGGAGCTTATATTTAGCCAAGATTATGCCTGCCATGATTGTGGAATAAGTATGGAGGAATTATCACCTCGTATGTTTTCGTTTAACAATCCATACGGTGCATGCCCAAGCTGTACTGGGCTTGGACATCAAATGAAAATTGATCCAGACCTTATACTTCGTGACAAAAATAAGTCGCTTTCGGAGGGTGCTGTTACTGTTAGTGGCTGGAATAGTTCATCAGACGATAGCATTGCAGCAATGCATTTTGACGGACTTGCAAAGCGTTATGGGTTTAGCTTAGATACACCAATTAAAAAGCTACCACAAAACATTATTGATATAATTTTATATGGCACAAAAGGTGAAAAAATAAAGCTTTCGTATGAGCGAAACTATGGAAAAGGAACATATTTTTCAGCTTTCGAGGGCATAGTTAACAATTTGGAACGTAGGTATAAGGAAACAACATCAGACTGGATGCGTAGCGAGCTTGAAACGCTTATGTCTAACAATGTGTGCCCTGATTGTGAGGGTGCAAGGCTTAAAAAGGAAATTCTTGCTGTAACCGTTGGCGGAATTAATATAAACGATGTAACGCATTTGTCTATTTCAAAGGCTGTAAAATTCTTTGCAGATTTAAAGCTAAATAAAAGGGAAAAGACGATTGCAAATCAGGTGCAAAAAGAGATAAACGAGCGCTTAGGGTTTTTAGAAAATGTTGGGCTTAATTATTTAATCCTTTCACGCTCGTCAGGTTCATTATCTGGTGGCGAGGCACAGAGAATAAGGCTTGCAACACAAATCGGTTCATCATTAATGGGAGTTTTATATATTTTGGACGAGCCAAGCATAGGGCTACATCAGCGTGATAATGAAAAGCTTTTGATGACACTAAAACGACTGCGTGACCTCGGAAACACGTTAATAGTAGTAGAACACGATGAGGACACAATGTATGCGGCAGACCATATAATTGACGTTGGCCCTGGCGCAGGAATTCACGGCGGTTACATTGTTGCACAAGGTAGTGTTGACGAAATAAAAGCCTGTGATAAGTCCGAAACAGGTTTGTATTTATCTGGTAAAAAGATGATTGAAGTGCCAAAAACTCGTCGCAAGGGTAACGGAGAGCATTTGCAAATAATAGGTGCAAGCGAAAACAACCTTAAAAGCATAAATGTTAAAATACCACTTGCTACATTAACCTGTATAACAGGGGTTTCTGGCTCTGGTAAATCCTCACTAATAAATGAGATATTGTACAAGCGCCTTGCAAATGAGCTAAACGGAGCAAAGAAAAAAGCAGGCGCACATACCGATATAAAAGGCATAGATAAATTAGATAAAGTAATTGATATTGACCAATCACCAATTGGCAGAACGCCACGTTCTAACCCTGCAACCTATACAGGCTTGTTTAGCGAAATAAGGGAACTTTTTGCTTCAACAAATGAGGCGAAAATGCGTGGTTATAAGGGTGGGCGTTTTAGCTTTAATGTAAAGGGAGGACGTTGCGAGGCGTGTTCTGGTGACGGAATAATTAAAATTGAGATGCACTTTTTGCCAGACGTATATGTTCCATGCGAGGTATGTAAGGGCAAAAGGTATAACCGTGAAACCTTAGATGTTAAATATAAGTGCAAAAACATACACGAGGTTCTTGATATGACGGTGGAGGAGGGAATTGAATTCTTTGAAAATATCCCTCGTATACATCGTAAATTAGCAACACTTTTTGATGTTGGTCTTGGTTATATCAAAATAGGACAACCCTCAACAACGCTATCAGGTGGCGAGGCGCAAAGGGTAAAGCTTGCAACCGAGCTTAGCAAACGTAGCACAGGCAAAACAATATATATTCTTGACGAGCCAACGACTGGCTTGCATATTGCAGATGTCCATAGACTAATTGAGGTTATACAAAAATTAGTTGATGCAGGAAATACTGTTGTGGTTATTGAGCATAATTTAGAGGTAATAAAAACAGCAGATTATATTTTAGATTTAGGCCCAGAGGGTGGCGAAAAGGGTGGGGAAATTATCGCACATGGCACACCTGAAAAGGTTGCAAAATGCGCTAAATCCTACACAGGTATGTATTTGAAAAAATACCTTTCTTGACAAAATAAGTCAAATAATATATTATAGTAAAAGCTAATTTGAAAGGACTGACAAAAGTGGCAGAACAAAAAAAGTTTGTAGAAGAAATAACGTCAATGGACGTTGACTTTGCAAAATGGTACACAGACATAGTAAAAAAAGCTGAACTTGTTGAATATTCAAGCGTAAGAGGTTGTATGATAATTCGCCCTTATGGCTATGCAATATGGGAAAATATACAAAAGAACCTTGATGCTCGCTTTAAAGCAACAGGGCATGAAAACGTATATATGCCAATGTTTATTCCAGAGAGCTTGTTGCAAAAAGAGAAAGACCATGTAGCAGGCTTTGCGCCAGAAGTAGCATGGGTTACACATGGTGGAAGTGAGGAGCTTGCAGAGCGTCTATGCGTTCGCCCAACTTCTGAAACCTTGTTTTGTGACCATTATTCAAAAATAATTAATTCATACAGAGATTTGCCGAAATTATATAATCAATGGTGTTCGGTTGTGCGTTGGGAGAAAACAACTCGCCCATTTCTTCGCTCGTTAGAATTTTTATGGCAAGAGGGTCATACTGCCCACGCAACAGAGGAAGATGCAAGGGTAGAAACAACCAAAATGCTTAATGTATATGCAGATTTTTGTGAGCAAGAGCTTGCAATTCCAGTTGTAAAAGGTAAGAAAACAGATAAAGAAAAATTTGCAGGTGCAGTTGAAACATACACAATAGAAAGCTTAATGCACGATGGCAAGGCGCTACAATCTGGCACATCTCACTATTTTGGTGATGGCTTTGCAAGGTCGTTTGACATTAAATTTTCAGATAAAAATAATGAGCTTCAATATGTTCACCAAACGTCGTGGGGTGTTTCTACTCGCCTAATTGGTGCAATAATAATGATGCATGGTGATAACAATGGTTTAGTATTGCCACCAAACATAGCACCACTTCAGCTTGTAATTATACCTATTGCTCAGAAAAAAGAAGGCGTTTTAGACAAAGCTTTTTCTATTGCAGAATCTTTAAAATCAACAGTTCGTGTAAAGGTTGATGATAGCGATAAAACTCCTGGTTGGAAATTTAGTGAATATGAAATGAAGGGTGTTCCAATAAGGCTTGAAATTGGTCCTAAGGACATTGAAAATAATCAAGCAGTTTTAGTCCGCAGAGATACTCGTGAAAAGACTGCTGTTTCATTAGATAATTTGGAAACGGAGGTTGCAAACCTACTTACAACAATACAAAATGAAATGTTAGAGCGTGCAAGTAAGCTTCGCGAAACTCATACATTCGATGCTACAACCTTTGAGGAATTGTGCGAAACTGCAAATAACAAAGCTGGTTTTATTCGTGCTATGTGGTGCGGAAGCTTAGAATGTGAAGAAATGGTAAAAGAAAAAGCAAATTTATCATCACGTTGTATGCCTTTTGAGCAAAAAGAACTATCAGATAAATGCGTATGCTGTGGCAAGCCAGCAAAAACTATGGTTTATTGGGGAAAAGCTTATTAATGCTCATATATAAAAGAAAGCACCGATTTAATTTTCGGTGCTTTCTTTTTCTCTAATTAGGGCATATAGCTTGCTTAGTGCTTGGGAAACTCCGCCAACTTCGTCAATTATACCTTTCGTAACTGCTTCCTCGCCAAACAAAATTGTTCCTACATCATTTGCAAGCTCACCAGTTTTTAGCATAAGTCCAAGGAATTCTTTCTTATCGATTTTAGAATTAGTTGTAATAAATGATACAACTCTCTCTTGAACCTTGTCGAAATATTCATAAGTCTGTATTGCGCCAATAACAAGCCCATTCATACGAATTGGGTGAATTGTCATAGTAGCGCTTGGCACAATAAACGAATGCTTAGCCGCCACTGCAAGTGGCACACCAATACTATGCCCACCACCAAGAACCAAAGAAACAGTAGGCTTAGACATACTCGAAATCATTTCTGCAATAGCGAGCCCAGCCTCTACGTCGCCACCAACGGTGTTAAGTATAATCAGTAGCCCCTCAATGTTTTTATCTTCCTCAATATTGATTAGTTGAGGAATAACGTGCTCATATTTTGTAGTTTTGTTATGTGGGGGCAAAATCACATGCCCTTCAATTTGTCCGATAATTATAAGACAATGCACCTTGTGTGGTGCATTTTTTATTTCCGTAGTTCCTGTATCTTGTATTTGTGCTTGTGTATTTTCTTCCAAAAAATCACCACCTTGTAACTTATTATGCTACAATAAATAAATTCTATTCAATTTTGCATTAATCTTGTCAATTTGTTAAACCTCTGCTATAATTAAATTCGAGGTGAAAAATTATGCCAATAAGAATAGAAAATAAGCTTCCTGCAAAAAAGACGCTTGAGGGCGAAAATATTTTCGTTATGACGGAAAAAAGGGCGATGACACAAGATATTCGTCCGCTAAAAATTGCAATACTAAACCTAATGCCAACTAAAATAACAACAGAAACGCAATTGCTTCGTTTGCTTGGCAACACATCATTACAGGTTGATATTGAGCTAATAAAGACACATAGCTACCAAAGTAAAAATACATCTGAAGAACACCTTTTAGCATTTTACAAAACATTTAATGAAATTAAAAACAGTAAATTTGACGGAATGATAATTACAGGTGCACCAATAGAACAATTAGAATTTGAAGAGGTTGACTATTGGGAAGAATTAAAAGAAATAATGGAATGGACGAAAACAAACGTGACTTCAACATTTCATATATGCTGGGGCGCACAAGCTGCGTTATATTACCATTATGGTATTAAAAAACACCCACTTGAGAAAAAGCTATTTGGCGTTTTCGAGCATAATGTTAAACGTAAAACAAAAATGCTACTTCGTGGCTTTGACGATACATTTTTCGCACCACATTCAAGGCATACCGAAGTAAAATTAGAGGATATTGAGGAAAGCCCTAATCTTGAAGTGCTTTCAACATCTGAAAATGCAGGTGTATATATTGTATCCTCAAAAGGTGGCAAGCAAATATTTGTTACAGGTCATTCAGAATATGATGATGTTACACTTAGCCAAGAATATTATCGTGATATAAATAAAGGTTTGCAAATAGAAGTTCCTGCAAACTATTTTCCCCAAAATGATGCGAAAAAACCTCCAAAGGTTACTTGGAGGGCGCATGCTAATTTACTTTTTTCAAACTGGCTTAATTACCACGTTTACCAAGCAACACCTTATGATATTAATAACATCAAATAATAAAGCACCACTCATATTTTAATGAGTGGTGCTTTATTATTATTTATAATTTTCGCATTTAACTTCAAAAAATGCTTGTGGGTGAGAACAAACAGGGCATATATCTGGTGCACTACTGCCAGAATGAGTATGTCCACATTCAAGGCATTTCCACATTTTTTCTTCTCCTTTTACAAAAACCTTACCCTCTTGAACATTTTCAAGCAATGTTTTATATCTTTCCTCGTGCCTTTTTTCGATTTCAGCAACCATTTCAAACTGTTTTGCAATTTCTTCAAAGCCTTCAGCACGGGCTGTTTCAGCAAACCCAGGGTACATTTCTGTCCACTCGTAATTTTCCCCAGCAGCAGCCTCTTTTAAATTTTCCTCTGTATTTTTCAAGCTATCCAAATGCTTAAACCAAATTTTTGCGTGCTGACGTTCGTTGCCAGATGTTTCGAGAAAAATATTTGCAAGCTGTTCAAAGCCCTCTTTTCTTGCTACGCTTGCAAAATAGCTGTATTTGTTTGTTGCTTGTGATTCCCCTGCAAATGCTGCAAGCAGGTTTTTCTCTGTTTTTGAACCTTTTAGTTGCATAAATATTCCACTCCTTTTGTGTGATTGTATATATCATAATATATTTGACAGAATACTTCAAGTAATATATAATATTTTTTAGTAATTGGCAAAAAGAAGGCGACAGAATAATATATTAATCTGCCGCAAAGTAAAGGGGGGTCTCAATGTATTTTGTGAGGTCATTAGTAATTATACCCCCTAATTCAAAATTTATACAAAAATTTATGAAAAATATATTCGGGTGAAAATATGCGTAAATTATTAGCAATATGGGTTACAAAAGCATTAATATTCTTAGGCAAATTAGGTGGCAAAAAAGGCTCATCAACTCCAGGGCGTTTTGCCTTTAAAATTTGCCCTAATATACTAAATAATTTATCACAGCAGGTTCGTGGTGGAATTATTGTAGTATGTGGAACTAATGGCAAAACAACCACGAATAACCTTTTATACTCAACGCTTGTGGCGCAGGGCAAAAAGGTTGTGTGTAATAATGTTGGGGCAAATATGTTGGAGGGTGTTACAACTGCATTTGTAAACTCTTGTAATTTGTTTGGCAGGATTGACGCCGACTATGCTTGTATAGAAATTGACGAAATTTCAACTGTAAAGGTTTTTGAGCATTTAACACCTAATTTTATGGTTATAACAAACCTGTTCCGTGACCAGCTTGACCGTTATGGCGAAATTGATATTACAATTGATTATCTTACAAGAGCGCTTAGTAAATCAAAAAATACTACGCTTGTTCTTAATGCAGACGACCCACTTGTTGTTGCTTTGGGCAAAAAGGTTGGCAATAAGTGTGTTTATTTTGGTGTTAGCGAGGATGTTGGTATTTCTCTTAACGAAACAAAGGAGGGAAGGTTTTGTAGTTTTTGTGGTGATGAACTAACGTATAATTATTATCATTATAGTCAGCTTGGGGACTATGCCTGCCATAAATGTGGCTTTGCAAGGCCACATGTTGATTTTCCTGCTGTTAACGTGAATTTGAATAACGGAATTTCTTTTGATGTTGATGGTAGAAGAATATCGGTAAATTATCGTGGTTTTTATAATATTTATAATATTCTTGCCTCATATTCGGTTGCTACTTCTCTTGGCTTAAAATTAGACAACCTAAACAGCGTTCTTGGGGAGTACAAGCCACAAATAGGCAGAATGGAAACCTTTGAAATTGGCAAGCCCGTTATATTTAACCTATCTAAAAACCCTGCTGGTTTTAACCAAGCAATTTCAACGGTTATTAGTGATAAACGAAAAAAAGATGTTATAGTTGTTATAAACGATAATGCACAAGATGGCAAGGATATTTCTTGGATTTGGGATGTGGATTTTGAAAGGCTTGCAGGCAGTAATGTTAACCTTTTTATTGCAAGTGGAATTAGGCATAATGATGTTATGATTAGGTTTAAATATGCACAGCTTGATAATTTGGCAGACGTTTCAGATGTTGAAAAAGCAGTAATTAAAACCCTGCAAACAGATGCAGATGTTTTATATGTGCTTGTTAATTACACAGCGCTATTTTCTACGCAGGATATTTTAAAGTCTTTGGAGGGTAAAAAATGAGATTAACAATTGGGCATTTATATCCAGAGCTTTTAAACCTTTATGGCGATAGAGGGAACATAATTTCACTAACTAAAAGAGCCGAATGGCGTGGAATAGAGGTAGAAGTAATAGAGTATAAATTACCTTATGATATAGATTTTTCTAAGCTTGATATTGTTTTTGTAGGTGGTGGCTCGGACAGAGAACAGCTTTTGGTTTGCAAAAGGCTTGGCGAGATTAAACAACAATTTAAAGAATATGTAAATGATAATGGCGTAGTTACTGCAATTTGTGGTGGCTACCAATTGCTTGGCAATTATTATAAGCTAAAAGACGAAACAATAGATGGTCTTGGCATACTCGATATATTTACCGAAATTGGCGTGGGGCGACTTATTAGTAATGTTGTAATAAAATCTGATTTATTCGATAGACCAATAGTAGGGTTTGAAAACCACGGTGGTAGAACGTATATTGGTGACCATACATCACTTGGAAAGGTTATTTATGGTGGTGGAAATAATGGCACAGATGGTGCCGAGGGCGTTGTGTTTAAAAATGTAATTGGCACATATTTGCACGGTCCATTATTTCCGAAAAACCCTCACCTATGCGATTATGTAATTCAAAAAGCACTTGAAAGAAGATATGGTGAGGTTACCCTACAAAAACTTGATGATAGCATTGAGCTTTTGGCGAATGATTATATCGTTAATCGATTTGCACCATAAGCCCAGAGTATTTGTGTATTGATCGTCTAACAGCAGTTTTTACCTTTTCAGTTGGAATTCCACTGCTTTGATGGTCAAATAACTTAGTAAATTCTGAAACATCTTTATATATATCATTTAAGCTTAAAATTTGCATTGTTGAAATATTGTCTAAAAACAAATTAAAATCATTTTCGTTCAAGCATTTAGTTGAACACTCTAAAAGGCTTGCAAAATGTGGCAAACAAAAACCTTTTTTGGAATTGAATTTATCCCTAAATTCTTTTTCTGTTTTCCATAGAAAAATAATGTTTTCTGTGAATTTAGTCATAAGATTAGCTGTTTTATCACATATAGAGCAGGAATTATTTAAAAGTTTTATAGAATTTATCGCATTTTCTGCAATTTGTTTTTTTGATGATGTTTTTTTGAATATACCCTTTTTGCCATCTGGGTTACTATGCAAAATTGAAATTAGCTTTTTGTTTTGAAATTCACTATGAGTTTGCATAACAAGTGATAAAGGAAGTGCCTTGCTTTGCAAAATTAATTGTGAATAATGCGTTTTGCAAAAACCAAGCTCATTTGTTATTAATCTATAATCTGGCTCCATCATTGAAGCACCGAGGGTAGATTCAACAAATTGCAAATCAATTTTTCGTTCTATTTCGCATACAGAGCAAGCACAATCAACATTAAAAGCATCATTTATTGGTATGGTATAAATTTTTTCTTTCATAATATCAGTCCATTTCATAAAAATATATTGTTATTATATCACGTTAGTTGTATAATTGAAATAGCTTATTCTGGAGGTTACTATGTTAATTCAAAAAAATGATGATATAAATTTATTGCATACCTTTGATTGTGGTCAATGTTTTCGTTGGAATTTAGAGGAAAATGGAAGCTATACTGGTGTTGTTGGTGATAAAGTAATTAATTTAGCTGAAAAAGATAATCAAATTATTACTAATATTGATAGCGAAAATTTTTTAAATGAATATCTTGATTTAAACAGAGATTATTCAAAGCTTAAAAATAAATTAAACAAGGATATTGTTTTAAAAAAAGCTATACTTTATGGCAGTGGCATTAGAATACTCAAGCAAGAGCCGTTCGAAACACTTGTTTCTTTTATAATTTCTGCAAATAATAACATACCGAGGATTAAAAAAATAATTGAATCAATGTCGTATAATTTTGGAGATGCCATAGAGTATAATGGCAGAATGTATCATACATTTCCGTCTGCTCAGGTGCTAAGCAATTTAACAGAAGATGATTTAGCACCAATAAAAAGTGGTTACAGGGCAGGTTATATTATTGATGCGGCGCAAAAAGTTTCCACAGGCGTAATTGATTTGGATAGCGTGTTCAAAATGTCGCCAGACGAAGGGCGATATACCTTAAAGCAGGTTAAGGGTGTTGGTGATAAGGTAGCAGATTGTGTATTATTATTTGCTTTTCAAAAGTACAGCGTTTTCCCAAAGGATGTTTGGATAAAACGAATACTAAATAATTTGTATTCTGTTGACGATAAAGCATTTGATGAGTTTGTCAATAAAAATTTTGGCGACCTCGGTGGCTTTGCACAACAATATTTGTTTTACTACGGAAGAGAATTTTTATAAAAGGCTTGATAGGTGATATTATGATAATTGACTTAAACATTACAATTGGATACAAATGCCCAGCGTGTGACCTTTTTCATTCGGAATGCATATCAATTTTTGATATTTCAAATGGAAATACTAATTCAATTAAATGCGTATGTGGTGAAAGCGAGCTTGAAATTTCAAGAAATTCTAACTTTTATATGATAAATGTGCCTTGTTTTATTTGTGGAAACTACCACATATACAAGGTTGCCAAAAAAGGATTAGTGCTTAAAAAAACAGAAACAATATTTACCTGCCAATTTAGTGGATATGATGTTTGTTGCATTGGTGAAAATAGTGCAGTAAATACATGGGCTGAAAATTATTCAAATGAGCTTGATAAAATAATTGAAGACGATTTTCAAGATTTTTTTGTTAATGATTTAGTTGTTTTTGAAACAGTTGAAAAGATTAAGAGTTTAGAGGATAAAGGTAAGCTATATTGCGAATGTGGTAGCCATAAAATTGAATTAGAGCTTTTAAGCGAATGTGTCGAGCTTCAATGTATTCTGTGTGGTGCAAAAAAACAAATTCCAACTGTAACCGAAGAAGAATTATCCCACACTCTTAGTTATGAAAAAATTGTTTTACATAGCAACAATAATGGTAAAAAAAGTAATTTGAGGCTTGTTTCAATAAACAATAACTTGTAATACTAAACACAAAAGGGTTTACATAATGCACAGCTTACGTTTATAATGCTATTTTTTAATATTTTTTGTGTTTTAATAGCTTTTTTGAAAATAATATGTTAAAATATATCTGATGAAATGTTAAATTTATATTAAGGGTGATAAAAATGTACATTGCGTTAATTTTAGCAGCTGGCGAAGGAAAAAGAATGAAGTCTGATTTACCAAAGGTACTTCACGAGGTAAATTTTAAGCCACTTGTTAACTGGGTGCTTGATGCAACAAGTGATGCAGAAAAGCAAATAGTAATAATAGGTCATATGGCAGACAAAGTGAAAAATAGCCTTGGCGATTCTGTAAATTATGCCATGCAAGAAAAGCAGCTTGGTACTGGTCATGCAGTAATGCAGGCAAAGGAATATCTTGAAGGTGCAAGCGGAAGTGTTGTTGTAATTAGTGGGGATACTCCACTTATCACAAAGGAAACATTAGATGCCGCATTTGCTTACCACAATACCTGTAATAATGCTGTTACTGTACTTACAGCCCACGTTGAAAATCCAGCAGGGTATGGAAGAATAGTTCGCAATTTTAGTGGCAATGTTACAAAAATTGTTGAGCATAAAGATGCAAATTCAGATGAGCTTATTATAACTGAAATTAATTCTGGAATTTATTTTTTTGACATAGCTTCGCTTTTATCTACACTTGATAAAATTACAAGCAACAATGCACAAGGTGAATACTATCTCACCGATACAATTGAAATTCTAATTTCTGAAAACAAGAAGGTTGGAGCTTTTATTGTAGGTGATAATAACGAAATATTAGGTATCAATGACCGAATTCAACTTGCTCAGGCAAGTGAGATTATGAGAAAAAGAATTACAACAATGCATATGCAAAATGGTGTAACTTTTATTTCTCCCGAAACTGCTTATATAGGTAGCTCGGTAATAATCGGGCGTGATACTATTATTATGCCTAATACGGTATTAGAGGGAGAAACAGAAATTGCAAATGATTGTATTATTGGCCCTAATTCACGAATTGTTGATTCCAAAATTGATAATGGTGTTGAAATAAATAACTCCGTAATTTTGCAAAGTGAAATTGGTAGCGACACCCACGTTGGCCCATTTGCCTATGTAAGACCAAATTGCAAGATTGGTAAAAACATTAAAATTGGCGACTTTGTTGAGGTCAAAAATTCAGTTGTCGACGATGGGACGAAAATTTCTCATCTTACATACATAGGTGACGCAGACGTTGGTAAAAATGTAAACTTTGGTTGTGGCACTATAATTGTAAATTATGACGGTGAAAAAAAATATCGAACAACAGTTGAGGATGATGTTTTTGTTGGTTGTAATTCGAATTTAGTTTCACCTGTAAAAATAAATAAAGGCGCATTTATTGCCGCTGGTTCAACAATAACAGAAGATATTCCAGCTAATGGTTTTGCAATTGCACGCAGTCGTCAAGTTGTTAAAACAGATTGGAAGAAAAAATAGGGAGGTAAATTTTAATGATAGCCCATGGTAAAAATATCAAGGTTTTTTCAGCAAATGCTAATTTAAAATTAGCAAAGGATATTGCAAACATAATAGGTGTTCCTCTTGGAAATGCAACAGTTACTACATTTAGTGATGGCGAAATTGGCGTTAATATTAACGAAACTGTTCGTGGCTCTGATGTTTTTGTTGTACAATCAACATCATATCCAGTTAACGAACATCTTATGGAGCTTCTTATTATGATTGATGCCTTTAAGCGTGCATCAGCAGGCAGAGTAACCGCAGTAATTCCTTATTACGGGTATGCTCGTCAAGATAGAAAGGCAAAGGCTCGTGACCCTATTTCTGCTAAATTAGTTGCTGATTTAATTGCAACAGCAGGCGCAGACAGAGTTCTTACTATGGATTTGCACGCACCACAAATACAAGGCTTTTTCAACATACCTGTTGACCATCTTCTTGGCGTGCCAATTTTAGCACCGTATTATTTAGAGAAATTTAAAGATAATAAAGATGATTTAGTTGTTGTATCGCCTGACCTTGGTAGCGTTACTCGTGCAAGAAATTTTGCAGACCGTCTTGATGTTCCTCTTGCAATTATTGATAAACGTAGACCAAAGGCAAACGTATGTGAGGTTATGAATATTATTGGTGATATAAAAGATAAAAAAATAATTTTAGTTGATGATTTAATAGACACAGCAGGCACACTATGTAATGGCTCTCGTGCACTTAAAGAACGTGGCGCAAAGGAAGTATATGCGTGTGCAACGCACGGAGTTTTATCTGGCCCTGCGATAGAAAGAATTCAAGAATCACCAATTGATGAGCTTGTAGTTCTTGATACTGTTGTGCTTTCGCCTGAAAAACAAATTGAAAAAATAAAAACGCTATCAGTTGCCCATGTTTTTGCTGAAGCGATAGAGAGGATCTATGAAGATTTATCCGTTAGCACTCTTTTCATCTAAAAAATCTAATTCATACCTAATTGTTGGTTTAGGCAATCCGGGTAAAAAATATATAGATACAAGGCATAATGTTGGTTTTGAAATGCTTGATGTTGTTGCAAAGGCAAATAATATAAAGGTTTCAAAATTAAAATGCAGAGCTATAATTGGTGAGGGTAATATTTGCGATACAAATGTTATTTTAGCAAAGCCACAAACATATATGAATTTAAGTGGCGAGAGCATTCGTGAATTAGCAGCTTACTATAAAATACCACCCGAAAGAATTATGATTATTTATGACGATATTTCCCTTGATGTTGGGAAAATTCGCATAAGGCAAAAGGGTAGTGCTGGTGGGCATAACGGTATGAAAAGTATAATTTATCAACTTAAAACTGATGTATTCCCAAGAATTCGTATTGGAATTGGTAAACCAGATTGTGAGCTTATTGACTATGTTTTGCAAAGCTTTTCAAAGAATGATACAAATGAACTTATAAATATTTCAAACGACATTCCTCAAATAATTGAAGCAATTATTTCAGATGGAATACAAAATGCAATGAATAAATACAACTAAGCCCAAATTTTGGGCTTTTTTGTTTATGTAATGATAAAGAAATAAATAAATTTCGAAAAGTTCTTTACATACCTACATTTTACATTGTATAATAAATATACCAAGAATTGGGGTGGAAAAATTGTTAATAGATGATATGTTAAATGTGTTCAAATTTATAAGACCTCAAGACTATATTGATGTCTTAATTGTTGCGTATGTAATTTATGCGGGTATTCGTTTAATCCGTGAAACTCGTGCAATGCAATTAGTAAAGGGCATCTTAATTTTGGTTATTGTGCTTTTGCTTAGCACATGGCTTCAGCTTCATATGATTAATTATATTCTTAAAAATACAATGCAGGTTGGTTTTGTTGCGCTTTTGGTCGTGTTTCAGCCAGAGCTTCGTCGTGCACTTGAAAAAATGGGAACAAGCAAATTTGGTAGCGTATTTAAGTTTGAAGAAATAAATTCCCCAGAGGTAGTTACAAGCTCGGTAGAACAGATATGTACTGCTGTTAGTTCATTAGCAGAAAACCGTATTGGTGCACTTATAGTAATTGAGCGTCAAACAAAGGTTGGAGATATCGTTCGCACAGGGGTAACAATTAATTCTGATATTAGCGCCGAGCTACTTGTAAATATATTTATCCCAAACACTCCACTACATGATGGTGCTGTTGTTATACGAGAAAATAAAATTATGGCTGCCTCGTGCTTTCTGCCGTTGACTCAAAATACAGATTTAAACTTAGAGCTTGGAACAAGGCACCGTGCGGCACTTGGAATGTCGGAATCTTCCGATGCTGTTGTGGTTGTTGTTTCAGAGGAAACTGGCAAAATTTCCATAGCTCTTGCAGGTTCACTAACAAGAAATTTAACTGTTGAATCTCTTGCAAAAGCACTAATGAAAATTTTGATACCTCAACCAGATAAAAAGCCATACAAAAAAATTATGCTATGGAAGGGGCAGGGAAAGTGAAAAATTTCTTTACAACTGATATACCAATAAAACTATTATCTCTTTTCCTTGCAGTTGTTTTATGGATTTATGTAGTAATATTATTAAACCCTGAAACTGATGTAATAATTTCAGATATACCTGTCACTTTTGCGGATAGTTTAGCGCTTACTAATTCAAATTATGTGATGATGAATGAAAAGCAACATACAATCGAATTAAAGCTTCGTGGAAAAAGAAGTATACTAACAGGTGTAAATAAAAATAATATATCTGCCTATGTTGATTTAGCAGGGTACGAAAAAACAGGTGCTTTTTCATTACCACTACGCATAGTGCTACCCTTTGACCAAATAACTGTACTCGAGAAAAAGCCTTATAACATAAATGTTACAATTGATAAAATTATTACTCGTAAATTTACTATATCTGCTGCATTAAATGGTGAGCCAAAAGATAATTTTGTTGCGTATCCACCAACAACCTCACAAAATATTATCGAGGTAAAAGGCCCACAAACAATTGTTGAATCAATTGATAAAGCGATTGTTCAGCTAAATGTTGCGTCAGCTGTTGAAGATGTTATAGACCTACAAAAGATTAAACTTATAAATTCTGATGGCAACGAAATAACAAATAAGCTACTTACAACTTCGCCAGAAAAAGTAGAGGTGCATTCCCCTGTTTTATTCAAGAAAAAGGTTCCAATTAAAGCAGTACTTAGCACTCAACCACCACTTTTAGATACAGAGATTATTGGAAATAGTGAAATAAATATTTTAGGCAAACAAGATATGCTAAATGCAATTACAGAAATTCGTACCGAGGTTATAAAAGATGATTTAATTAAAACAGAAACACAGCTAAATGTGCCTTTAGTTGTACCAAATGGAGTTATTTTAGAACAAAAGATTAACGAGGTTACTGTGAAAATAAAGGTAAAACAATGAGGATAGAAGTTAATAATATTTTAATTTCGCTAAACCACAATATAGAAGATGTTTTGGAATTAGCAGTTAAAAAAATAGGAATTAAAAAACGTGATGTATTAAATCACACAATTGCTCGGCGTTCAGTTGATGCACGTAGGAATAATATTAGGTTTAATTATTGTGTTATTTTAGATGTTAATGATAAAACAAAACCAAATAGTAATGCTAAAATACTTGAAGACACTCAAAAAAAGGAATTGGTAATTGGTAACGAGGAGCTAAGTGATAGACCAATAATAATTGGAGCAGGGCCAGCAGGGCTGTTTGCGGCATATATTTTAGCGAAAAATGGTTATAAACCACTTGTAATTGAACGTGGTGGAACGGTACAGGAACGAACGCAGTCAATTGGAAAGTTCATAACAACAAAAACCCTTAATACAGAAATTAACATACAATTTGGCGAGGGTGGTGCTGGCACTTTTTCAGATGGAAAGCTAACAACAAGGATTGATGACGAAAGGTGCCAAACAGTTCTTGAAATATTTGCAAAATATGGTGCGCCAAGTGATATTTTATACCTTGCAAAACCTCATATTGGCACGGATAAACTGCGGAAAATAATAATAAATATGAGGAATGAGATAATCAAATTAGGTGGAGAATTTAATTTCAACAAAAAATTTCAAGATTTTGAAATAACTAATAATAATTTATATTCTGCCGTTATAAATAATGATGAATTGCCATGTAAAGTATTAATACTTGCCATTGGTCATTCGGCACGAGATACCTATGAAATGCTACACAAAAAGGAAGTTGCAATGTCACCCAAAGCGTTTGCCATTGGTGTTAGAGTTGAGCATTTGCAAGATTTCATCAATACCTCTCAATATGGTGATTTTGCAGACCATCCAATGCTTGGCATGGCTGAATATAGACTTGCCTATAATGGAATGGACAGAAGCTGTTTCTCGTTTTGTATGTGCCCTGGAGGTAGTGTCGTTGCGGCAACATCAGAGGAAAATGGCGTTGTTGTTAACGGAATGAGTAACTATGCACGAGATGGCGTAAACGCTAATAGTGCTTTGGTGGTAAATATTAGAACTGATGATTATTACGGTGTGCTTGGTGGAATTGATTTTCAAAGAAAGTATGAAAAATTGGCATATAGTTTAAATAGAGATTACTCAGCGCCAGTTCAATGCACAGCAGATTTTTTAAATCACGTTAAATCTACTGGCTTAAAGGGTGTTACTCCAACATATCCAACGGGATATGAATTTTGTAGGCTTGATGATTGCTTGCCAGACTTTGTTTCAAAAACACTTCGTGATGGCATACGTTATTTTGATAGCAGGATTAAAAATTTCTCTGCAAATTCTGTATTGACAGGGGTTGAAACTCGCACATCTGCACCAGTTCGTATTCTTCGTGATGACAATTTGGAAAGTATAAATGTTAAAGGCTTATACCCAGTTGGTGAGGGTGCAGGCTATGCAGGAGGAATTATGAGCGCCGCTGTTGATGGAATTAAGGTTGCAGAAAAAATCATAGCAAAATATTCACCAAATAATTTATAAGTAGGTCATATAATTGGAACAAAAAACGCTAAATGTTTTAGAATTTAATAAAATACTTGAAATGCTTAAATCAGAGGCAACAAATGATTTAAGCAGAAAAAAGGTTGATGAGCTTTTTCCACTTTCTGATATTTATGCTATCCAAACACTTCAAGATGAGCTTTCAGAAGTTATTTCGCTCTTGCTTAGGAAAGGTAGCCCGAAAATAGCAGGAATGAAGGACATTACCTCTGCCCTAAAACGTACTGAAATTGGGGGCATTTTAAATACAACTGAACTTCTTAGCATTGCAGAGGTTTTAAAAATTGCACGCAATTTGTTATCATACTATGATGAACAGTCCATTTTAAGTTACTATTTTGACTCTCTTACAGCTGATAGAAAAATAGAAGAAGCAATATTTTCTGCTATAATATCTGAAGAAGAAATAGCAGATAGTGCAAGCTCGGAGCTTGCAAATATAAGGCGACAAATTACGAATACCCACGCAAAAATACGTGAAAGCCTAAATAGTATTATTCACAGCACAAAATATCAAAAATATTTGCAGGAATCAATCGTAACCATGAGGAATGGAAGATATGTTGTTCCTGTTAAGGCAGAGCATAGAGGCGATGTTAGTGGTATTGTACACGATATGTCGGCAACTGGCTCTACACTTTTTGTTGAGCCAAACGCAGTTGTAAACGCAAACAATCAATTGCGAGAGCTTGATATAAAAGAACAAGCAGAAATTGAAAGAATACTTGCGGAATTGACAGCAAAAGTATCTGAAATAATACACGAGCTTTTTGTTAATCAAAGGACAATTGCAGACCTTGATTTCCTTTTTGCAAAAGCAAAGCTTGCGCTTAAAATGAAAGCTAATACACCAAATATAAATAACAAGGGAATAATAAAAATTGAAAAGGGCAGGCACCCACTTTTAAATCAACAAACGGTTGTGCCTGTTACTGTTTATTTAGGTGATGAGTTTAAAACTCTTGTAATTACAGGTCCTAATACTGGTGGTAAAACTGTTGCACTTAAAACTGTTGGCTTGTTTTGCTTAATGGCAGCGGCTGGGCTCGCAATTCCTGCAGCTGATAGGACTGAAATTTGCGTTTTAGACCAGATATTTGCAGATATTGGCGATGAACAGAGTATTGAACAAAGCCTTAGCACGTTTTCATCACACATGACAAATATTGTTCACATTTTAAATAAAATAACCCCAAATTCACTTGTTTTGTTTGACGAGCTTGGCGCAGGAACTGACCCAACAGAGGGTGCGGCGCTTGCGATTGCAATATTAAAACACATAAAAGAAATTGGCGCACTTACCGTTGCGACAACTCATTATAGCGAAATTAAAATTTATGCACTAACAACAGATGGCGTTGAAAATGCCTCGTGTGAATTCGATGTAAATTCATTAAAACCAACCTATAAGCTTTTAATTGGTGTTCCAGGGAAAAGTAATGCCTTTGCAATATCTAAAAGATTGGGGCTTCCAGATTATATAATTTATAAGGCTAATGAGCATTTATCAGAGGAAAATATTCGTTTTGAAGATGTTATATCAAACCTTGAACATAGTAGGCAATTAGCAGAGATTGACCAACAAACTGCGAATAGATATAAGCGTGATATTGAGCTTTTGAAAAATGAGTTAGAATTAGAAAAGCAAAAAATAGCAGACACAAAGCAGAAATTAACTGCAACTGCGCAACGTGATGCTAAAAAAATTATTGAAGACACAAAGCGAGAAATGGAAGAAATAATCGAGGAAATAAGGCTTGCACAAAAGGTTCAAAACCAGCAGGAGCTTAATAAAACAATAAACGAGGCAAAAACAAAATTCAACACTAAGCTGAAAAATGCAGATAAATCACAAATTGTTCCTAAAAAGCAAAACAACGATATTCCTAAAAATTTAATGGCTGGTAGCTCGGTATTTATAATTGATATTGGACAAAATGGAACCGTGTTAACCCCTCCAAAGGCAGACGGAAATGTTGCTTTGCAGGTTGGAATAATGAAAATGACCTCACATATATCTAATTTGCGCTTGGTTAAAGATGTTCAAAACGAAAAAACTGCCCTTAATAAATCCAAGGGTGGCGGGCTTCGATTAGAGAATATTAAAAACGAAATTGATCTTAGAGGTAATATGTTAGAAGATGCTATTATGTTATCGGAAAAGTATATTGATGATGCGTATCTTTCTTCATTAAATCAAGTAACTATTATTCACGGTAAGGGTACAGGAGTTTTGCGAAAAGGCATACACGATATGCTAAAACGTCACCCGAATGTAAAGTCTTATCGCTTGGGTGTGTATGGCGAGGGTGAAACAGGTGTAACCGTGGTTGAACTGAAATAGATCATACTACTTGACAAAATAATGGTAAAAATGTATTATTATATAGAAATTTTATGGATTGGTGGGGAACAAAATGACTGTTTATGAGGAATTAGAAAAGCGTGGTCTTATTGCACAAATGACGCATGCTGATGAAATAAAAAATATGCTTGAAAATGAAAAGGTAACATTTTATATTGGGTTTGACCCAACGGCCGACAGCCTCCACGTGGGGCATTTTCTTCAAATGATGGTAATGGCTCACATGCAAAGGGCAGGGCATAAACCAATTGCGCTAATTGGTGGAGGGACTGCAATGGTTGGTGACCCATCTGGTAGGTCGGATATGCGTTCAATGATGACGGTTGAAACGATACAACATAACGCTGATAAATTTAAAAAGCAGTTTGAAAAATTTATGGACTTTACAAACGATAAAGCTATTATGGTAAATAACGCAGATTGGCTTTTAGGGCTTAATTATGTTAGCTTTCTTCGTGATGTTGGGGTGCATTTTTCAGTAAATCGTATGCTAACTGCTGAATGTTTTAAAAGTAGGCTTGAAAAGGGACTAACCTTTATTGAGTTTAATTATATGCTAATGCAAAGCTATGATTTTTTAAAGCTAAACCAAAATTATGGCTGTACATTAGAGCTTGGTGGCGACGACCAATGGGCGAATATTCTTGGTGGAATTGAGCTTGTGCGACGTTCAATTAGCAAGCAGGTTTTTGGTATGACTTTTACCCTGCTTACAACAAGCGAGGGCAAAAAGATGGGGAAAACGCAAAGTGGTGCAGTTTGGCTTGACCCTGAAAAAACTACTCCTTTTGAATTCTATCAATACTGGCGCAATGTTGATGATAATGATGTTATACGTTGTATTAAAATGCTTACATTTGTTCCTCTTGACGAAATAGATGAGCTTGCAAAATTAGAAGGAAGCGAGTTAAACTTAGCAAAGAAAAAGCTTGCTTTTGAAGTGACAAAGCTTGTTCACGGTGAAGAAAAAGCAAAGGAAGTTCAAGAAACAGCAGAAACACTTTTTAGCAAGGGTGTTAGCAGTGAAAATATGCCTACAACTGAAATAGTGCTTGATGAAAATTCAAATATATTAGATATTATGCTTTCGGCTAAGCTTATACCATCACGAAGTGAGGGCAGACGCCTCGTGCAACAAGGTGGGGTATATGTAAACGACAATGTAATTAGCGATGCAAACCTTAATATTGACGAAACATATTTTACAAATGGCGAAATGATTATTCGCAAGGGAAAGAAAATATATCATAAAATTATTATAAATCCGTAAATTATTACGGATTTTTTCCTTTAAAAAGAAAGGAGATTGAAAAATTTATGTTTTGCCCAATAATGCTTGATATTTCTAATAGAAACTGTGTTGTGTTTGGTGGTGGGAAAATAGCCCTAAGAAAAATTATAAAGCTGATCGAATACGGTGCAAAGGTAACTGTTGTTAGCCCTAAAATTATTGAAGAAATTAAAGAATTAAAGCTAAATTTGATATATGATGTATATGATGAAAAATATTTACATAGCGCTTTTATAGTTATTGCAGCAACGAATAACGAGCAGGTTAACAAAGAAATATATCATAAATCAATCAAAAAAAACCTTTTAATTTTAAATGTAAATGGCAAGGAAAATTCAAATATTATTTTCCCTGCTGTTAAAAAAGAAGGACAAATTACGATTGCAGTTTCAACAAACGGAACAAGCCCTGCAAAAGCAAAGCTAATTAGAGATAATATAGTAATTCCAAAAATGGATAATTGATTTAACGATAAAATTCTGTTATAATTAACTTATTAAATAGTAAAGGGGAATAGTGTATGCAACTTAGTATTGCCAAAGAAATATTAGATGCTGAGGTTCTTACTGGAGAAACAGATCGACAGCTATCCGAAATTGAGCTTTTATCTGCCTGTGGTTCAGACCTAATGAGTGATGTATTAGCATTTGTTAAGCATCAAGGTATGCTACTTACTGGGCTTGTTAACCCTCAGGTTGTACGAACAGCAGAAATGATGGATATTTGCGCTATCTGTTTTGTTAGAGGTAAAAAACCAAGCGATGATATTATTCAGCTTGCAAAGCAGCGCAATTTAATATTACTAACTACCGATTGTCCTCTTTATATAGCCTGTGGCAAGCTTTATAAAAACGGCCTTATATGCAAGGGGGAATAAGTAGTAATGGATAAAAAAATGTCGCTTCATTATGACATTGACGGCAAAGACTTTTCTATTGCAGGGGAAGCTTCAAGCTCGGTTAAGAGAGTTTTAAAACAGCTTGGTGTTAGCCCAGAAATAACAAGAAAAGTTGCAATTTCTATGTATGAGGCTGAGATAAATTCAGTTATACACGCAAATGGCGGTTATGTTGATGTTGAAATTTCCCCAGAGAGCATTAAAATTGTTTTTGTAGATAATGGCCCAGGGATTGAAAACATTCCACTTGCTATGCAGGAGGGGTATTCTACTGCAACTCAGGAAATCCGTGACCTCGGCTTTGGCGCAGGTATGGGGCTTCCTAATATGAAAAATTACACAGATGTTATGAATATATCTTCAACTGTTGGTGTTGGAACAACAATTGAAATGGTTGTATTTATCCAATAATTACACAGGCGGTGATGATATGGCAAAGTATTTTCATTCTGTAACACTTGACGAGAATAAATGCAAGGGTTGCACTAATTGTATAAAGCGTTGCCCAACCGAGGCAATTCGTGTTCGAAACGGAAAGGCTAAAATAATAAAAGAGCGCTGCATTGATTGTGGGGAGTGTATTAGAGTATGCCCATATCATGCAAAATGTGCTATTACAGATAATTTTGACGAAATTTTTAAATATAAATATAAAATTGCACTACCAGCACCATCTTTATATATGCAATTTAAAAACAAACCAGACATTAACCTAATTTTAACTGGGTTAAAAAAGTTAGGCTTTGATGATGTTTTCGAGGTTTCGCACGCCGCAGAGTTTGTTACCAGTGTAACAAAACAGCTGATTTCTGAAGGGCTATTGCCATCTCCTGCAATTAGCTCTGCTTGCCCTGCTGTTGTGCGCCTTATTCGTGTGCGTTTTCCAGACCTTATACCAAATGTAGTGCCGCTTTTAGCGCCAATTGAAATTGCTGCATATTTCGCAAAGGAAAAAGCAATTATTGAAACGAAATTAAACCCAAATGATATTGGAATATTTTTTATTACACCTTGTGCAGCAAAGGTTACTTGCTCATACGCACCAATTGGCGTTGAAAGCTCATTAATTGATGGCTCTATTGCGATGAGCGAAATATATCGAAAATTGTTGCCAGTTATGAAAAAAATTGATAAGGTTGAAAACCTCGCTCATTCAAGCTTAGAGGGAATTGTTTGGGCAAAAAATGGTGGGGAAACAGCCAGTTTAAAAACAGATAATTATATTGCGGTTGACGGTATTCACAACGTAATTAAGATATTAGAGGAATTAGAGGGTGAGCGCTTAGATAATATTGATTTTGTTGAAGCCTCTGCCTGCGTTGGTGGTTGTATTGGTGGCCCACTTACTGTTGAAAACCCTTTTGTTGCACGAACAAGAATTGCTAATATATTAGATAATACAGTTCTTGCAAAGTCCGATTACTCTTGGAAACAAGTTCCGAGTGATGTAGCGAAGTGGAACACACCGATGAAATTTGCACCAGTACTTAACCTTGATGATGATATGCTAATAGCAATGGAAAAAATGAAGCATATGGAAGAAATTAACGAACAATTACCAAAGTTAGATTGTGGCTCTTGTGGTGCACCATCTTGCCACGCATTGGCTGAAGATATTGTTCGTGGATATGCAAAAGAAACTGATTGCGTTTTTAAGCTTCGTGAACGTGTTACAGAGCTTGCAAAAGAAATGGTACAGCTTGAAAGTATGGCGTGGGGACAAGGAAATTCAAGGGAGAAAGATAATGAAGCTAAATGATGTAATTCAAAAGTTAGATTTAAAAATAATAACACAAACTAATTTTGCTGATAGAGAAGTTGCAGGCTGTTACATTGGTGACCTGCTAAGCTGGGTTATGTCCAAGGCACAAAAGGATAATATTTGGATTACAGTACAAACAAATATTAATATTGTTGCAGTTGCAGCTTTAACAGAAGTTTCGTGCATTATTATTCCCGAGGAAATAATTGTTGATGAAGCTACAATTAAAAAGGCAAATATGCAGGATATTGTCATTTTGGGCTCTTCTAAAATTAGCTTTGAATTAGCCATCGCTATAAATGAATTAGTATGAAGTGCTATTACGATTTTCACATTCATACTGCCCTTTCTCCATGTTGTGATAATGATATGACACCAAATAATATTATAAATATGGCATACCTTAAAGGGCTTAACGCAATTGCAATAACCGACCATAATTCTACGAAAAATGTTCGTGCGGCAATTAAAATTGGCGAGGAATTAGGGATAACAGTAATAGCAGGTATGGAAATTGAAACTAAAGAAGAGGTTCATATATTATCACTTTTCCCAACTGTTGAGCTTGCCGAAAAAGCTGAAAAAATAATAAGGGGGAACCTCCCACAAATTATGAATAAAGAAAATATTTTTGGTGAGCAAATTATTATAGATGAAAATGATAATGTTGTTGGAAAAGAAGAGCAAATGCTAATAACTGCAACGTCGCTAAGTATTAACGACGTTTTTTCTCTTGTGCGGGATTGTGGCGGTGTTGCAATTCCTGCCCATATTGACAGACATTCATATAGCGTTTTATCTAATTTAGGTTTTATTCCAGATGAATTAAATATATCCACAGTTGAAATTTCTAAGAAAACAGAAGATGTTGAAGAATATCTAAAAAATCTATCTTTTGCACAAAAATATTTAGTAATTCGTAATTCTGACGCTCATTATTTGGGCGATATATCTGAAAAAATTAACTATATTGAAGTAGATAATAACAGCATACAAGAGATTTTAAAAAAGTTTATATAATAATTTGTGTTTTTTTTAACAAATGGGGTAGATTTTTTTATTTTAATGTGTTATAATTTTAACGAGTTCGTGATTTGCTAAAAAATACTCAAAAAAATTAGCGGGAGGTACAGTAATGGCTAAAGAAAAAACAATACCGTTTGCTGGCACAAAAGAACAGGAAGTAGAGCTATACGAGGTTATCGAAAAGTACAAAGATACTCGTGGTGCATTAATTCCTGTGCTTCATGGCGTTCAAGAAATCTATGGTTATTTACCAATGGAAGTACAAAAAATGGTTGCAGATGGACTAAATGTTCCATTAGCAGAGGTATATGGTGTTGTAACATTTTACACACAATTTACACTTACACCAAAAGGTAAATATAAAATAGGGGTTTGTCTTGGTACAGCGTGCTATGTTAAGGGTGCAGGCGATATAATCGACAAAATTAAAGACCGTTTAGGTTTAGAGGTTGGCGAGTGCTCCGAGGATGGCAAATACTCACTTGATGCAACTCGTTGTATTGGAGCTTGTGGCTTAGCACCAGTTCTTACAATAAATGATGATGTTTACGGAAGACTTGTATTAGAAGATATAGACGATATCCTACAAAAATATAAAAACTTGTAATGAAGGAGCTTTCATTACATATTTTAGATATTGCACAAAATTCAATCACAGCTGGCGCAAATCTTGTCGAAATAGTTGTAACGGAAGATATTTTGGCAAATACACTATCAATTTCTATTACTGATAATGGAAAAGGTATGAGCAGGGAATTTTTAAAAAAGGTGCGTGACCCATTTACTACAACACGAACTACAAGGGGTGTTGGTATGGGAATTTCCCTTTTTGAAAGCGCCGCATTATCGTGTGATGGTAGTTTTGATATTATTTCAGAACTTGGCATTGGCACAAAGGTTATTGCGCAGTTTTCGCATAATCATATTGATAGGCAGCCACTTGGTAATATAGCTGAAACAATAACTACACTTATTTTTGGTAACCCCACCCTTGATTTTGTTTATAAATACAACCTTAATGGTGGAACTTTTGAGTTTGACACTCGTCTTATAAAAGAGACTTTGTCTGGCGCACCAATTGACACTTATGAAGTTATTTTATGGATAAAAGAATATATAAATGAAGGTATTTTAGAATTAAAATAAATTTCGGGAGGTATGCGTAATGAAAAGCTTAGCAGAACTTGAAGCTATAAGAAATAAAACATTAGGAAGTATTAACCTTCGCAAAGACAGAGAAGACGGTGTGCGTATTGTAGTTGGTATGGCAACTTGCGGTATAGCCGCTGGTGCTCGCACTGTTTTAAATGCTCTTGTTGAAGAAATTTCTAAAAGAAATATACAAAATGTTGTTGTTTCACAAACTGGCTGTATTGGTATGTGCCGTTTAGAGCCAATTATCGAGGTTTTTGTTCCTGGTCAAGAAAAGACAACTTATGTGAAAGTTGATGAGGAAAAAGCTGTTAGAATTATTAGCGAGCATGTTATAAATAATAGGCCAATTAGTCAATTCACGATTGGTGCAACAGAGAGATAATTTATAAAACAGGGAGGTAAAAGCAATGAATTTAGTGAGATCGCATATTCTCGTATGCGGCGGCACAGGTTGCACATCGTCTGGCGGCGAGAAAATTTTAACAGAATTTGAAGTGCAACTTAAAAAAGCTGGTATCGAGAACGAGGTTAAGGTTGTTAGAACTGGTTGTTTTGGTCTTTGTGCGTTAGGTCCAATAGTAATTGTATATCCAGAGGGCGCTTTTTATAGTATGGTCGAACCAAAACACGTTGAAGAAATAGTTACAGAGCATTTGCTTAAAGGTAGAATTGTTAAGCATTTATTATATGAGGAAACAATACAGGCAGACGAAAACATCAAATCTTTAAATGAGGTTGATTTTTATAAGAAACAGCTTAGAATAGCTCTTCGTAATTGTGGCGTTATTGACCCTGAAAATATCGATGAATATATAGCTTTTGATGGTTACAAGGCATTAGGTAAGGTTCTTACAGAAATGACACCTGATGGCGTAATTGATGAAATGAAAAAATCTGGTCTTCGTGGTCGTGGGGGCGGTGGTTTCCCAACAGGCTTAAAGTGGGATTTTGCTGCAAAACAGCCACAAGGTCAAAAATATGTTGGTTGTAATGCAGACGAAGGTGACCCAGGCGCATTTATGGATAGAAGCGTTTTAGAGGGTGACCCTCATGCTGTAATAGAGGCAATGGCTATTGCAGGTTATGCAATTGGCTCTGACCAAGGTTATGTTTATATTAGAGCTGAATATCCTATCGCAGTTAACCGTTTGAAAATTGCTATTGAGCAAGCAAAAGAGTATGGACTTTTAGGTGAAAATATATTTGGTACAGGCTTTAATTTCGACCTTGAAATTCGTCTTGGTGCTGGTGCATTTGTTTGTGGTGAAGAAACAGCCCTTATGACATCAATCGAGGGTAAACGTGGTGAGCCAAGGCCTCGACCACCTTTCCCAGCAGTTAAAGGCTTGTGGGGTAAACCAACAATATTGAATAATGTTGAAACCTATGCAAATATTCCACAAATCATTCTAATGGGTGCAGAAGCATTTAGCAAAATTGGTACAGAAAAAAGCAAGGGTACTAAGGTTTTTGCGCTTGGTGGTAAAATAAATAACACTGGTCTTGTTGAAGTTCCAATGGGTACAACCCTTCGTGAAATCATAGAAGAAATCGGTGGTGGTATTCCTAATGGCAAGAAGTTCAAGGCTGCGCAAACAGGAGGCCCATCTGGTGGCTGTATCCCTGCTTCGCTAATGGATATACAAATTGATTATGATTCACTAATTAGCATTGGTTCTATGATGGGTTCTGGCGGTCTTATCGTTATGGACGAAGATTCCTGTATGGTTGATATCGCTAAGTTCTTCTTGGAATTTACAGTTGATGAATCTTGTGGTAAATGTGCACCTTGTAGAATTGGCACAAAAAGAATGCTTGAAATTCTTGAAAAAATAACATCTGGCAAAGGAACAATGAAAGATATTGAAAACCTTAAAACACTTTGCAACAGCGTTAAAGCATCTGCACTTTGTGGCTTAGGTCAAACTGCACCAAACCCAATTCTTTCAACTCTTAAATACTTTGAAGATGAATATATGGCTCATGTTATTGATAAAAAGTGCCCTGCTGGTGTGTGTAAGGACTTATTACAATATACAATAAGTGAAGAAAAATGTAAGGGCTGTAATATATGCGCTAAAAATTGTCCTGTTGATGCAATCACAGGCGAACCTAAAAAGACTTATGTAATACACCAAGATAAATGTATTAAATGCGGTGTTTGTGAAGGCAAATGTCCATTTAAAGCAATTTCAAAAAAATAATCAAGAAAGGAGTTGTTAGAATTGGATATGATAAATCTAAAAATAAATGATAAACAAGTTACTGCCCCTGTGGGTACTACTATATTAGAAGCTGCCCGTATGGTTAATATTGATATTCCAACCCTTTGCTTTTTAAAAGATATAAACGAAATCGGCTCTTGCCGTATGTGTATCGTTGAAATCAAAGGCGCTCGTGCGTTGCAGGCTGCCTGTGTGTACCCTGTATCGGAGGGCTTGGAGGTGTATACTAATACACCTACCGTTCGTGAATCACGAAAGGTAACGTTAGAACTTATTCTTTCAAATCACGATAAAAAGTGTCTTACTTGCGTAAGAAACCGTAATTGTGAGCTTCAAAAGGTTTCGGAGGAATTAGGTATTACAGATATCCGTTTTGAGGGTGAAAATCCAGACTATCCAGTAGACGATTTATCACCATCAATCGTGCGTGACCCTAATAAATGTATACTTTGTCGTCGTTGCGTGAGTGTTTGTAAGGACGTTCAAACAGTTTCAGTTATTGATACAGTTGAAAGAGGCTTTAACACAATTATTGGCTGTGCATTTGACAAATCATTAAATGAAACACCATGCGTAAATTGTGGTCAATGTATCGTTGCTTGTCCTGTTGGCGCACTTCGTGAAAAAGATGATACAGACAAAGTTTGGTCAGCGCTTGCTGATACTACAAAACACGTTGTAGTTCAAACTGCACCTGCTGTTCGTATTGCGCTTGGCGAGGAATTCGGTTTCCCAATTGGTACTCGTGTAACTGGCAAAATGGCAGCAGCGCTTAAGCTAATGAACTTTGACGGAGTTTATGATACAGATACAGCGGCTGATTTTACAATAATGGAAGAGGGAACAGAGCTTTTAGGTCGTCTTGAAAAAGGCGAAAATCTACCTCTTATAACTTCATGTAGTCCAGGTTGGGTTAAATTTTGTGAGCATAACTTCCCAGACTTTTTAGATAACCTTTCAACTGCAAAATCACCTCACGAAATGTTTGGTGCGCTATTAAAATCATATTATGCAGAGAAAAAGGGAATAGATCCTAAAGATATTTATGTTGTTTCAGTAATGCCATGTACTGCTAAGAAATTTGAAGCAGGCAGGGAAGAATTAGCTGGAACAGGTTATGCTGATGTTGATACCGTTATCACAACTCGTGAGCTTGCCCGTATGATTAAACAAGCTGGCATTGATTTTGCAAAGCTTGATGATGAGCATTTTGACGATCCATTCGGCGCCGCAAGTGGTGCTGCTGTAATATTTGGTGCTACTGGTGGTGTTATGGAAGCGGCGCTTAGAACTGTTGCTGATATATTAACTGGTCAAGATATTGAAGAAATAGAATATAGCGACATTCGTGGTACAGCAGGCATCAAAGAAGCAACTGTTGAGGTTGCAGGCAAAAAAATTAGGCTTGCTGTTGCAAATGGTTTGGGCAATGCAAGGGAGCTACTTGAGAATATACGTTCTGGAAAAGCAGAATACGAATTTGTTGAAATAATGGGCTGTGAGGGTGGCTGTGTAACTGGTGGTGGACAACCAATAGTTGATGCAAAAACTAAAATGGACATTAATTTAAAAGCTGTTCGTGCATCTGCAATTTATGATGAAGATAGATCATTGGTTTTAAGAAAATCTCATAACAACCCTGTTGTTAAAAAGATTTATGAAGATTATTTGGGTGCACCATGTGGACATAAATCACATAAATTACTTCATACTCATTATAAACAAAGAACAAACTACTAAAAATTCTAATTGCCAATGGTTAATGCCATTGGCAATTTTTTCACTTAAATTTAAAAAGGCTTGACATAATATTCCTAAAAACTTATAATTATATAATACAAACGAAAGGTGCTGATAACAATGGAAAAGGAAATATTCGATAATGGTGGTAAGAGTGCATTTTGGCATACTACCTCTCATATAATGGCACAGGCTGTTAAACGTCTTTACCCTGATGTAAAGCTTGCAATTGGGCCATCTATTGAAAATGGTTTTTATTATGATTTTGATACAACAACTTCGCTTACAAATGAGGACCTTAAAAAGATAGAAAAAGAAATCAAGAAAATTACAAAAGAGGGACTTCGTATAGAGAAGTTCGAGCTTCCAAGAAATGAAGCCTTAGAGCTTATGAAGGACGAGCCTTATAAGGTTGAGCTTATAAATGAGCTTCCTGTTGACGAAGCAATAACATTCTTCAAACAAGGTGAGTTTACCGACCTTTGTGCTGGGCCTCACGTTGAAAAAACATCAGAAATAAAAGCATTTAAACTACTTAGCGTAACTGGTGCATATTGGCGTGGTAGCGAAAAAAATAAAATGCTACAAAGAATATATGGTATTTCGTTTATTACTCGTGAAGAATTAGACGAATATTTGAACAAATTAGAAGAGGCAAAAAAACGTGACCATAACAAACTTGGTCGTGAGCTTGAACTGTTCACAACCTCTGAATATGTTGGTCAAGGCTTGCCACTTTTAATGCCAAAGGGTGCTAAAATAATTCAAATACTTCAAAGGTTTGTAGAGGACGAAGAGGAAAGACGTGGCTACGTTCTTACCAAAACACCTATGATGGCAAAAAGTGATTTGTACAAGGTTTCTGGGCATTGGTCGCACTATAAAGACGGTATGTTTATTCTTGGTGACGAAGAAAAGGACGATGAAGTTTTTGCACTACGTCCTATGACTTGCCCATTCCAATTCCAAATTTATAACGTAAAAATGCATAGCTATCGTGATTTGCCAATTCGTTATGCAGAAACGTCTACACTATTTAGAAATGAATCGTCTGGCGAAATGCATGGCTTAATTCGTGTTAGACAGTTTACGATTTCAGAAGGTCATTTGGTTGTTACTCCGGAACAGCTTGAAGAGGAATTTAGAGGCTGTGTGGATTTAATTAACTATATGATGAGGACTATTGGAATTGCTGATGATGTTACCTATCGTTTCTCAAAATGGGACGAGAATAACAAGGATAAATACATTGGTGATCCAAAAGCGTGGGTAGATACTCAGGATAAAATGAAAATTATTCTTGATGATTTAAACATCAATTATAAAGAGGCAGAGGGAGAGGCAGCATTTTATGGCCCTAAGCTTGATATACAGTTTAAGAATGTTCACGGTAAGGAAGATACAATAATAACAGTACAGATTGATTTTCAGCTTGCTGATAGGTTCGATATGACATATATCGACAGCGACAATCAAAAGAAACGCCCATATATTATCCACAGAACGTCAATTGGTTGCTATGAGCGAACACTTGCAATGCTTATTGAAAAATTTGCAGGGGCATTTCCAACTTGGCTTGCACCAGTACAGGTTAAGCTTTTACCAATTAGCCAAAATCATTTTGACTTTGTTGGTGAGGTTAAGGCTAAACTTGAACAGTATGGCGTAAGAGTAGAGTCCGACTGTCGCAACGAGAAAATTGGCTACAAAATCCGTGAGGCACAACAACAAAAAATACCATATATGTTAGTTGTCGGCGATAAGGAAATGGAAACAAATTCAGTTGCAGTTCGTTCAAGAAAAGAAGGCGATTTGGGCGTATCTACGATTGATGAGTTTATAACACAAATAATGAATGAGATAACTACAAGAGCGTTGTAAGATAAAAATGGACTTAACTTAAGAATGAAGTAATATCTTTTTGAATATTTAAAAAGTGAGTATTTTAAATTAGAAGTAAAGGGATTGAAAAAGTTATGATAATACGTATAAGTGTGTCTCGCAATTTGGAGGAAAAAGAATACTCCACTGAAATAATTAAGAAAAAATTATTTAGTAAAAAAATGAAAACTAAAGTAAAAAAATGGAAAGAATTTTTTCACACTTTTTACATTGATGTTTTAATGCCAAATGGTTCTACGGAAAAATATGAATACTATAAATTTACTTGCAATGAAAGAGAACAATATTCTTTGAAATATGGTAAACAAGACTACAATTCTGCTGTATGGGCAAAATCAAATGACCAAGAAAGGCAAGATAAAATATACTTTGTAATAAATGAAATGGGTAAAAAGGGGTACCGAGTAGATAATAAATATATAATGCTATTTATTGGAAGAAAAATAGATAGTTTAATGATGTCTAAAAAAGATTAGGTGTCATAAAACAATAATATCAATACAAAAGGCTACCCATTGAGGTAGCCTTTAATGTTGTTAATCTTTAAACATTAAACCTAAACAATACAATATCTCCGTCTTTCATAACATATTCCTTGCCCTCTGAACGCACAAGACCTTTTTCCTTTGCTGCAACCATTGAGCCACAAGTGTTAAGGTCGTCAAATGCTACGACCTCTGCACGGATAAATCCACGCTCGAAGTCTGTGTGGATTTTGCCTGCTGCTTGTGGTGCTTTTGTGCCTATTGTAATTGTCCACGCTCTTGTTTCTTGTGGCCCTGCTGTTAGGTAGCTAATAAGCCCAAGCAAGGAATAGCTTGCCTTTACAAGCCTATCAAGACCAGATTCTGTAATGCCTAAGTCCTCTAAAAATGCCTTTTTTTCTTCTTCATCAAGCTGAGAAATTTCCTCTTCAATTCTTGCTGAAATAGGCATTATTTCGCATTTTTGCTCGTGTGCATATTTTTCTAATACCTTATAGAAATCGTTATTTTTATATTCAGATGCTAAATCATCCTCTGAAACATTTGCCGCAAAAATAACTGGTTTCATTGTAAGTAGTGGTATTTCTTTCATGATTTCAAGCTCTTCAGGTGTAAATTCAAGCGCCCTTGCATTTTTGCCAGATTCCAGACCTTCCTTTACACGAGTGAATAATTCAACCTCTGCGATTACTTTTTTGTCGCCATTTTTCACCATTTTTTTAGAACGCTCAAGCCTTTTATCAATCGTTTCAATATCTGCAAAAATAAGCTCGAAATTTATTGTTTCAACATCTCGCAGTGGGTCTACACTGCCATCAACGTGGACAATATTTTTATCTTCAAAACACCTTACAACGTGGATAATTGAATCTACCTCACGAATATGAGATAAAAATTTATTTCCTAAGCCCTCGCCTCGGCTTGCGCCTTTAACTAACCCTGCGATATCAACAAATTCGATAATAGCAGGCAATATTTTTTGCGAATTATTAAGCGTAGCAAGAATCTCCAAACGATAGTCTGGAACGGTAACTACGCCAACATTTGGCTCAATAGTGCAAAAAGGATAATTAGCTGCTTCTGCCCCTGCTTGTGTTATTGCATTAAATAATGTGCTTTTTCCTACATTGGGTAAACCAACAATTCCAAGTTTCATATAATCTAACCTTTCGTGTCATAATATGAATATTATATATTATAAGAATATTTTTAGCAATAACTTTCTTTTTTAAATAATATATAGTATAATAAAATAAAAAGGAGTGATTTATATGCAAAACATAATAAGTGATTTGAAAAAGACTTTTGCATCAACTGCAAACATGGCAGTAAAAAAATCAAACGAGCTTTTAGAAATATCGAAAATTACATTAGCAATAACTGGTGTGCAAAACGACATTGAAAGAGAATATTCATCAATTGGCAAAATGATTTACGATGGATACAAAACTAATGATGTGTCTACTGCTGATGTGACTGCAAGATGTGCAATTATTGAGGCTAAAATTCTTGAAATTCAAGAACTCCGTGAAAAGCTTGCAATTGTTAAAAATGTGAAAACTTGCCCTGTATGTAGTGCAGAGGTTTCAGCTAATAGCACATTTTGTGCTAAATGTGGCGAAAAACTATAATAATACAAAAAAACGTATAATTTTTTATTGCTATCGCCCTCTAAGTGTTGTAAAATACATTAGGGGGCTTTTTTATGACTATTTTTGAAACGATAAATAATTTAAAACCTTTAAATGCTGAGGTGATGCTCAGTTCAAATGAACATTGGGATAGCCTAACCAAGCCACTTGGTAGCTTAGGTCGGCTTGAGAGCTTAGTTACACAAATTTGTGGTATTACAGGTCTTGTGTTCCCAAGGGTTGATAAAAAATGCACAATAATAATGTGCGCAGATAATGGTGTAACTGACGAGGGCATTAGCTCTTGCCCAAAGGAGGTTACTGCAACTGTTACGAAAAATTTCACAAAAGGCGTAACAGGTATCAATGTTTTGTCTAAATTTGCAAAGGCTGATATTTGCATAGTCGATATTGGCGTTGAGGGGGAAATTAGTTTCCCTGAAATATTAAATAGAAAAATTATGAATGGCACAAATAACATTGCGATAGGCCCTGCTATGACGAGGGAACAGGCGATTAGTGCAATAGAAACTGGTATTGAGATTGCCGAAAGCCTAATTGCAAAGGGTTATAATTTGCTTAATACTGGCGAAATGGGAATTGGAAACACAACAACATCGAGCGCTGTTTTAACTGTGCTTACTGGCAGAAGCGTTGAAGAAACAACTGGCAAGGGTTCTGGTTTGTCAAAGGTAGCCTATGAAAACAAAAAGGAAGTTATAAAGCGTGCTATTAAAATAAATAATCCAAATGCAGATGATGTAATTGATGTTATCGCAAAGGTTGGTGGGCTTGATATTGCAGGGCTTTGTGGCGCATTTATTGGCAGTGCAAATAAACGAACACCTATAATTATTGATGGTCTAATATCTGGCGTTGCAGCGATTTGTGCTTGCAGGTTAAACCCAATGGTTAAAGAATATTTAATTCCTTCTCACAGCTCTGCCGAGCCTGGTGCAAGGGCAGTGAACAGTGAATTGAATTTTGATTCTTATATTAATGCAGATATGAGGCTTGGTGAGGGAACAGGCGGTGCGATTATGTTTAACCTTATCGAAGCAGCATTCGCTACATATACACAGCTTGGAAAATTTGTCGAGGTTGACATAAAACCATACGTTCCACAGGAGTAAATTATGATTTATATATACATAGCTTTTTGCATTGATTTAATAATTGGCGATCCACGTTTTTTACCACACCCAATTGTAGCAATTGGAAATTTAATATCAATTGCAGAAAAATATGCAAGAAAGTTTTTTAATAACTTAAAATTTGCAGGTTTATTTTTTACTGCCTTTGTTTTGACTGTTGTGCTTTTTGTAACATTTATTTTACTATTTATAGCAAAATCTATAAATGTTTATCCGATTATTGCTATATATTTATTATTTAGCTGTTTTGCTTCTACCTGCCTTGCAAGGGAGGCGAAGAAAATATTTGTTGCGTTAAAACAAAATGATATTGAACTTGCAAGAAAACAATTGTCATACTTAGTTGGCAGAGAAACAGAAAACTTAAACGAGCAACAAATTATAAAAGCAACAGTTGAAACCGTTGCAGAAAACACATCTGACGGAATTATTGCACCACTTTTTTATGCGTTTGTTGGTGGTGCGCCACTTGCCATTGCATATAAAACAATAAATACAATGGATTCAATGGTTGGCTATAAAAATGAAAAATATATTGATTTTGGCTATTTCTCTGCAAAGCTTGACGATGTTGCAAATTATATCCCTGCAAGAATTTGTGGCTTTATAATGCCACTTTTCAGTGGAAAAACCATTATTCAAAGCTATAAAATAATGCTAAGGGACCGTAAAAACCATAGTAGCCCTAATAGCGCATACCCAGAATCTGCTGTTGCAGGTAGCCTCGGTATTCAGCTTGGTGGCAGTAGTGTGTATTTTGGCAAAGTAGTTGAAAAGCCAACAATTGGAGACGATGTGCGCCAGCTTGAAATTAACGATATTACTAAAACCATAAAAATAATGTATGCAACAAGTATTTTATGTGTTATAATTTTTTCAGTAATAACACTTTCGATAAGATTACTGATAGGAGATCATTTATGAACGACAACATATTAAACGCAGAAGTTAAAGGAAAAGACTTATCACCACATGGTGGCGATATATATACCTTTAACAAGCCATATAAAATTTTTGATTATAGTATAAATATTAACCCAATTGGTGTGCCAAAGTCGCTTAAAAGAGCGATTAGTAGTTCAATATTAAAGTTAGAGCATTACCCAGATATGAAAAATAGAAAGGCAACTGAAATTCTTGCAAATCATCATTCGTTAAACACAAATAATATTGTAATAGGTAATGGTGCAACAGAGCTTATTTACCTTGCAATTCAAACTATAAAGCCACGCAGGGCGTTAATTCCAATGCCAACCTTTACTGAATATCAAAGAGCTTGCAAAATGGTTGGCTGTGAAGTAGTTCCATTCGAGCTTAAAAAAGAAGATGATTTTGAATTTAATGTTGATGATTTCATTAAAAAAATTGATAATAGTATTGATATGATAATTATTTGCAACCCTAATAACCCAACGAGCAGGATTATTAATAAAAATTCAATGAAAAAACTGCTTGAATACTGTCAGCCAAAAGGTATTTATATAATGATAGACGAGGCTTTTGCTGATTTTACCTTAAATGATATTTCTGTAGTAGGATACATTAAAAAATATGCTAATCTAATTATTATTCGCTCGCTAACTAAGTTTTTTGCTGTGCCAGGCCTTAGAATTGGTTATGCTGTTGCATGCGAAAGCCTAAGTGAGCTGTTTGTTGCTAATCAATACCCGTGGTCTGTTAATTATTTTGCTTCGATTGTTTGCGAAATTGCGCTTAAAGACTTTAATTACATAAATAAAACAAAAAAATGGCTTAGTCAAGAGCCAAAGAGGTTTTATGATATGCTAAGCACCCTAAACGGAATTAAGGTATATAAACCAAGTGCAAATTATATTTTAATTGAGATTGAGCAAACGCTTGCAAGCATAATGGCAGAGCGACTTTTAAATAAGGGTATCCTTATAAGAGATGCCTCCAATTTTAAATTTTTAGATGCTCATTTTATTCGCATTGCAATTAAGGATAAAAAAAGTAATGACAAATTTTTTGATAAATTTTCAAGGTGCTTGCTATGAATTTTGAACAGTATATTTATTATAATGGCAAAAAATTGCGCAGAGGATACACTACTGGTAGCTGTGCAGCGGCGGCAACAGGTGTGGCTATTTATGCCTTATACAACGGTGTAAAGCTTAAAACTTTTACTCTAATAACGCCGAATGATGTTACGATAGATATACCAATTAAAAGCGTTGAAATATATGATGATAGTGTTGTTTGTACCGTTATAAAAGACGGTGGTGACGATATAGACGCTACAAATGGGATTGAAATTGTTGTAACTGTAAGAAAGTCAGATGTAGCAAGAATATTAGCAGGTGAGGGCATTGGAATTGTTACAAAACCTGGTTTAAAGGTGGAGGTTGGAAAGCCTGCAATTAACCCTGTTCCACTTAAAATGATAGAAAAAGAAATTAGTAAATTCCCTCCTACTGAGGTTACAATATCTGTCCCAAATGGGCTTGAAATATCAAAGAAAACCTTTAATTCTAAGCTTGGAATTGTTGGTGGCATTTCGATTTTAGGCACAACAGGTATTGTAGAGCCAATGAGTGAGGATGCAATAAAAGAATCTCTATCACTTGAACTTTCTGTGCTTCGGGCAAGTAATAGAAGCACCGTTGTGTTTGTAATGGGTAGCTTAGGGGAAAAGGTTGCAATAAACCAGCTTGGTGTGCCAGTAGAATATATTTGTACAACAAGTAACTATATTGGTTTTATGCTTGATAAAGCTTTAGAATTTGAATTTGAAAAGGTTTTACTTATCGGACATATTGGCAAATTTGCAAAACTTTCAGCAGGAATTTTCAACACTCATAATCATATTGCAGATGCCAGAGCAGAAATTATTACTGCATACGCCGCAACTCTTGGCGCAAATATTGATGTTATAAATGGTCTTATGGATAGCGTTACAGCTGAACATTCTGCTGAAATTCTTAAAAATAATAATTTAGAGCAGGTATTTGATATTATAACAAATAGTGCTATGCAAAGGTGCAAGGAAAGAGTTTTTGAAAAAATAGAATGTGGAATTGCACTTTTTTCTAACAAAGAAATCCTTTCCGTTGATAATAGCGCAAAACGTATAATTGAGGAGCTGAAAACCCTTGAATAAAGTGTATATAATTGGTGTTGGCCCTGGAAATGTGGAATATATTTTGCCAATTGCACAGAAATATGCAAGTAAATGTGATGTGCTAGTTGGAGCAAAGCGAAACCTTGAAGCATTTGACTGTACAAACAAAAAAACTATTGAATTAGGCAAAAATTTAAATGAAATTATAGATCACATAAAGCAGAATAAGGAAGATGAGCAAATTGGTGTTGTTGTTTCTGGTGATACTGGCTTTTATAGCTTGCTATCTTTCATAAAAAAGCATTTTAATGCTAATGAATTAGAGGTAATTCCAGGAATTAGCTCTGTTTCATACATTTTTAGCAAGCTAAGCAAAACGTATGATGACTATTTGCTTATAAGCCTACACGGAAAACCCATAGAAACATTAACCCACGCAATAAAATTAAATCAAAAAATCGTGATGTTAACTGATAATATAAATAACCCAAAAAAGATTGCTGATTTTTTAATAGCTAATGGATATTCTAATGCAAAAATGATAATTGGCTGCAATTTGAGCTATGATAACGAGCGCATTATATACACAGACGCAATGAAAATAGAAAATTGGAACTCGGAAAATTTATGTGTGGTGGTGATAGAAATTGTTTAATAATGTGTGGAAATATGCAACACCTGGGATACCAGATGAATTATTTACAACAGTAGAAAATGTGCCACTTACAAAGCAAGATGTTAGGGTTATTTCACTTTCAAAGCTAAAGCTTATGCCAGAAATGACAATTTGGGACATTGGTGGCGGGACTGGCTCTATGTCAATTGAAATGGCAATTATTGCTGTGGATTCTAAAATATTTGCGATAGAGCAAAACCTTTCGGCTGTTGATGTTATGAGGCAAAATATCGAGAAATTTCAAGTTAATAATGTGAGTGTTATCGAGGGCATTGCACCAACTGCTCTTGAAGGACTTCCCACACCACAGCGTGTATTTATAGGTGGTGGTGGTGCGTCACTTCAATCAATTTTAGTAGACGTTCATAATAATATTGCAAGCTATGGCATTGTTGTTGTTAACGCTGTTACAATCGAAACCCTTGCAGACACGCTTAAGTTTTTCGAGCTAAATGATTATAAAAATATTGAATGCATCGGTGTATCAATTTCAAAGGCTAAAACATTAGGTAGCAGGCACATATTTGCGCCAAACAATACCGTATATGTAATTAGTGCAGAAAAAGGAGATTAAAAACTATGTTTTATGGCATTGGCGTAGGCCCAGGAGATAGTGAGCTTTTAACAATTAAAGCAAAAAATATAATAGAAAAATGTGATGTTATTTTTGCACCAAAAACATCTGTAGATAGTGATTGTGTGGCACTTAATATTGCCTCACCGTATATTTTTGATAACAAGCAAATTGTAACTCCGATATTTCCTATGACGTATGATATTGATGAACTTGAAAAGGCATGGGATATTGCGGCCGCCGAAATAGTGGAACTGCTAAAAAAGGGGAAAACAGTTGCATTTTTAACACTTGGTGACCCTATGGTTTATAGTACATATATTTTTATGCTTAAACGCATTTCAGTAGCTGGTTATAAAACAGAAACTGTTCCTGCTGTAACTTCATTTTGTGCTGCTGCAAGCAGGATTTCAAAACCACTTGCTATGGCAAATGAGAAGATTGCAATTATCCCTTCTGCGTATGAGTGTGAGGATTTGGAAAATATATTAAATACCTTTGAAAACATTGTACTTATGAAGGTTTCAAAAAATTATGACAGCCTTGTGGGTTTGCTTAAAAAAAATAATTTGCTAAAATTTTCTGTTTTAATTAGTCGTTGTGGCTTGCCAGAGGAAAATATTGAATATAATCTTGAAAGCTTAGTTGGAACAAAAATAAATTATTTATCAATGATAATTGTAAATAGAAATTTGGAGGTGTAGCAATGGTTTATTTTATAGGAGCAGGACCTGGTGCACCTGATTTAATAACAATTAGAGGGCATAAATTGATTGAAAAAGCAGATGTAATAATTTATGCTGGTTCACTTGTTAACCCAGAGGTTATTAGTTGCAAAAAAGAAGGCGCAGAGGTTTACAATAGCGCAAGTATGACACTTGAAGAAGTAATAGAAGTAATGGAAAATGCTGAAAAGTTAAATAAAAACACAGCAAGAGTTCATACAGGTGACCCAAGTATTTATGGGGCTATTCGTGAGCAAATGGATATATTAGAAAAAATGAGAATTTCATATGAAGTAATTCCAGGTGTTAGCTCTTTTGTTGCATCGGCATCTGTATTAAAAAAAGAATTCACCCTGCCAAATGTTTCGCAAACAGTTATTTTAACAAGGGTTGAGGGCAGAACACGAGTGCCAGAAAAGGAAAAATTATCAGAGCTTGCAAGGCATAATGCCTCAATGGCAATTTTCCTTAGTGTATCGATGATTGATAAGGTTGTTAGCCAGCTTTCCGAGCATTACCCAGTGGATACACCAGTTGCAGTTGTTCAAAAAGCAACTTGGGAAGATGAAAAATATGTTATAGGAACGCTTGAAACAATTGCTGAACTTGTTAAAAAAGAAGGAATAACAAAGACTGCGCAAATCCTTGTAGGTAATTTTTTAGGTAATGAGTATGAGCTTTCAAAGCTTTATGATAAAGGCTTTTCACATGAATTTAGGAGTGCAAAAGAGTGAAAATTGCAATAGTAACTGTAACAAAAAGAGCAGAAGATGTTGCAAATAAAATAGCTGAAAAAATACCATGCGATTTGTATTTTCATAATGAAAATACAACAACCAAGCAGGTTATTCACAGCATTTTTTCAAAATATGATGCAATTATTTGCGTAATGGCGTGCGGAATTGCAGTAAGGGCTATTTCAGAAGTTTTAAAAAGCAAAAAAACTGACCCTGCGGTTATCGTAATTGATGAGATAGGCAGAAATGTTATTTCACTAATTAGCGGGCATATTGGTGGCGCAAATGAGCTTACTAATAAAATAGCAAAAATATTAAATGCAAACCCTGTTATTACAACTGCAAGTGATGTTTCAAACGGTTTTTCTATTGATATGTTTGCAAAAAATACTAATAGCGTTATTGAAAATGATGGTTATTTAACACAAATCTCTGCTGATATTGTTAATGGCAAAAATGTTGCGTTTTATACAGATTTTTCTTATGAGCCAAAATTAATAAATAAGGTTGATTCGATAAATGAGCTTTCAAATTACAATTCTGCTGTAATTTTTTCGCCTTGTTATTATAATTTGGATATTCCTTCTGTTTACATAAGACCAAAATGCCTGTATGTTGGAATTGGTTGCAAAAAAGGTATTCCGTATGAGGAAATAAATTCTTTTGTTGAGAAATGTTTTGAAGAAAGTAATTTGTCACTTTGCTCAATAAATTCTATTGCAACAATAGATATAAAGCAAAATGAGATAGGAATTATTAAGCTTGCAAAAAGTTTAAATGTAGATTTAAAAATAATTCCTAAAAGCGAAATAGAAAAAATAGAAAATCAGTTTGAAAAAAGCACTTTTGTAAGCGAAAATATAGGCGTAGCCTCGGTATGTGAGCCTTGTGCGTACATTGCAAGTAGCTGTGGGGAACTTTTGGTTGCAAAGCAAAAAGGTAATGGAATTACCTTAGCAATCGCTATAAATTGGCATTTTGAGGAGAATAAGTCTGAAAGACTTTGACCATGTGCCTATTTTTTTGGCACAAAAAAATAAATGGTACGGGCAAATTAAATGAATTTTATCCCATAAAAAAGTTATTTCATAACTTTTTGGTTATGCAAGGGAGAATTCATTTCGACCGTAGCAGAAATGGAGATAATAATGTGTAAAATATATATTGTTGGAATTGGACCTGGTGGACGTGAACATATAACAAATGCAGCGCTTAATGCTATTGATGAGAGCAACGTAGTGGTTGGTTATAGTACATATATTTCATTTATCGACCATTTGCTTGCAAATAAACGTGTGGAACAAAACGGTATGAAAAAGGAAGTAGAAAGGTGTAAATTAGCGCTTAACCTTGCAAACGAAGGTAATATTGTGTCACTGGTTAGTGGTGGTGATGCAGGAGTATATGGTATGGCAGGAATTATGCTTGAGGTTGCAAATAGTGAAAATTCGAAAGTTGAAATAGAGGTTATACCTGCCGTTTCTGCTGTTAATGCGGCGGCGGCTTGCCTCGGCGCACCAGTTATGCATGATTTTGCAGTTATAAGCCTTAGTGACCTTCTTACACCTTGGGAATTAATCGAAAAACGCCTTAAATGTGCAGGAATGGGCGATTTTATAGTTGCGCTTTATAACCCGAAAAGTATAAAACGTGATTGGCAAATTCAAAAGGCAAGGGAAATATTATTAAAATACAAAAAACAACAAACGCCTGTGGGCATTGTTCGCAACGCAAAGCGTGAGGGTGAAACCGTTGTTATTACTACTCTTGAAGAAATGTGCAATTGCGAAATTGATATGTTTACTGTTGTTATAATTGGCAATAACCAAACCTATACCGAAAATGGAAAAATTATTACACCAAGAGGGTATAAGCTATGATATTAGTACTTGCTGGCACAATTGACGGCAGACAAATCGCCGAGGCGCTTACAAAAAACAATTATAAGTGCATTGTTTCTGTATTTGGAGAAAATGCAGTTTCTCTAATCGAGGGGCAAAATGTTGTTAGTGGTGGAATGAATTATAATGAGATGTTGAAATTTTTTGATGAAAACGAAATAACAACTGTGGTTGATGCAACACACCCTTTCGCAATTGATGTTTCACAAAATGCAATTTTAGCCTGCAAAGACGCTAATATTAATTATATTCGGTTTGAAAGAGAGAGCATTAATAATAATTATTCTAATATAACCCTGTTTAGTTCACATCAAGAAGTAATTGATAAGCTAAATCAAACTAATGAAAATATTTTCCTTACCATTGGAACAAAATCACTTGATTTATATACAAAAGGGATAAATGGTTTAAACAGGCTTACTGCAAGGGTGCTTAGTGACACAAAAAGTGTTGAAAAATGCGTTAGTTTAGGGTTAAATCCAAAGCAAATTGTTGCAGTTTGTGGTGCATTCTCTGCACAGTTTAACCACCAAATGTTTTTAGAATTTGGTGCAAAGGTTGTTGTAACAAAGGAAAGTGGAACAGTAGGCGGATTACTGGAAAAAATCGAGGCTGCAAAAATGCTTAATATTCCAATTTATATAGTAAAAAGACCAAAGGTAGAGTATCCATTTGTTGTGGATACTTTTAATGGCGTTTTGGAGGAGGTTTCAAAATGGGAAAAACAATTTTAATTACTGGTGGTGCAAGAAGTGGGAAAAGCGAATTTGCAGAAAACTATGCAAAATCCTTAGGTGAAAATGTACTTTATATAGCCACTTCAATACCATTTGATGACGAAATGAAAGACAGAGTCGATAAACATAAAAAGAGAAGACCAAGCACTTGGAAAACACTTGAAAAGTATAAAAGCTTTACACCTATTGATGTGCAGTATGACGCAGTTTTGCTTGACTGCGCAACCATTATGTCAACTAATATTATGTTTGATTATAGACAAAATTGGGAAGATAGTTTGCAAGAGGATATAGACAAAATTGAGGAAATTATTCTAAACGAGTTCAAAAATTTATTAAATTCCTTTGAAAATCTTATAATTGTTACAAATGAGGTTGGTCTTGGAATTGTGCCAGATAATAAAACTTCAAGAATTTTTAGAGATATTGCAGGCATTGTTAATAAATATATCGCAAGCGTTAGTGACGAGGTTTACCTTACGGTTTGTGGTATTCCAACAAAAATTAAGGGGTGATATGCTTGATATTAAAACAAATTATTTGTGCAATTCAATTTTTAACCAGAATTCCACTTCCTATAAAAATAGAAATTCCAGAAAAAAGCTTTGGCAAATCAATAGCGTTTGCACCACTCGTTGGTGCGATTATTGGTGCAATTATGTGCATTATGTATTATTTAATAAGCCTTTCAGGCGCAGTTTCCGTTGCTGTAATTATGTCTATGGCAACGTATGTTGTTATTACTGGTGCCCTGCATATTGACGGGCTTGGTGATACATTTGATGGACTATTTTCAAACAAAGATAAGGATAGAATGCTTGAAATAATGCGAGATAGCAGAATGGGTACAAATGGTATTGTAGCTATTTTTTTTGTTTTGATTACAGATATTTTTGCGCTTAGTGAACTAAATACACCTTCAATTTTAACTATGCTTTTTGTTATGCCCATAATTGGTCGGCTTGGCACTATTACAAGTGTATCATTCTCTAAATATGCCAGAAGTAGTGGTATGGGTGGGTTATTTATCAATAATTGTGGAATATTTGAATTTTTAATTGGACTTTTAATTACAATAATAATTGGGTTTTTAGCAATTGGCTTTTGGATTTTACCTGCGATTCTAATTTGTGTTATGTTTTCTTTTGTTTTTATCAAACTTTCAAAAAGTAAAATTGACGGAATGACAGGCGATACCTGTGGCGCAGTATGTGAAATTTGTCAAATGTTGTTTTTAGTGTTTGCGCTTTTCGTTTGGAAATGATATAATATATTTTGTTATTGATTTTTTGCCTAAATGGCTATGGAGGTTTGTATGGTAAAAAGAATATTTGTTGAAAAGAAAAATGGGTACGATATTGGGGCTAAAGGGCTTTTTAAAGACGTATCTGAAAACCTAAAAATTAAAGGACTTACAAATATTAGAACTGTTGTGCGTTATGATGTTGAAGGCATAGATGATGAGCAATATAATGATGCCAAGCACACAATATTTTCAGAGCCACAGGTAGACGATGCTTATGATGAAAATATTGAAATTAAGGCAGATGAAAGAGTTTTTGCAATTCAATTCCTGCCTGGTCAGTATGACCAAAGGGCAGATTTTGCCGCACAATGCCTGCAAATTCTTGCACATGGGGACAAGCCCACAGTTAGGGCTGCGAAGCTTATAATAATTAGTGGTAATATTTCAGATAGTGATTTTGTTAGGATTAAAAACTATTGCATAAACCCTGTTGAGGCACATGAGGTATCACTTGAAAAGCCTGTTGACCTTATTGCAAAATACGATATGCCAGATGATGTGGAAATTTTAGACTGTTTTATAGATAAAAACGAAGAAGAACTGGGCAGTTTTATTGCCGAGCTTGGTCTTGCTATGGATATAGAAGATATTAAATTTTGCCAAATATACTTCAAAGATACTGAAAAAAGAAACCCAACTATAACAGAGGTTCGTATGATTGACACTTATTGGTCTGACCATTGTCGCCATACGACATTTTTAACAAGGCTTGATGGTGCGAAATTTGAGGACAAGCTTATAGAAGCAGTTTTTAAAGATTATTTAGATACAAGAAGCTTTGTTTATGGAGATAGAAATAAAAGTATATGCCTTATGGACGTTGCTACAATTGCCACTAAAAAGCTTAAAAAAGAAGGCAAATTAATTTCACTTGATGAGTCTGAAGAAATAAATGCTTGTAGTATAAAGGTTGACGTTGATGTTGACGGAGAAATGCAGAAATGGCTTGTTATGTTTAAAAATGAAACACATAACCACCCAACGGAGATTGAGCCTTTCGGTGGCGCTGCAACCTGCCTTGGTGGTGCAATTCGTGACCCATTATCTGGCAGAGTTTATGTTTATCAAGCTATGCGTGTTACAGGCAGTGGTGACCCACGCAAAACAATAGAAGAAACTATGCAGGGCAAGCTTCCACAGCGCAAAATTTCCACTACTGCGGCTGCTGGTTATAGCTCGTACGGTAATCAAATTGGGCTTGCAACTGGTATGGTTAATGAAATATATGATGAGGGTTATACAGCAAAAAGAATGGAAATTGGCGCAGTTATTGGCGCTGCTCCTGCCGAAAATGTAGTTCGTGAGGTTCCAAATAGTGGTGATATAATTATTCTTTTAGGTGGCAGAACTGGTAGAGATGGTTGTGGTGGTGCAACTGGCTCATCAAAGGCACACACTGAGGAATCCCTTGCAACCTGCGGTGCAGAGGTGCAAAAGGGTAACCCTCCAGAGGAACGCAAAATTCAGCGTTTATTTAGAAACCCTAATGTTACAAAATTAATCAAGCGTTGTAATGACTTCGGTGCTGGTGGCGTTTCTGTTGCAATTGGCGAGCTTGCAGATGGTCTTATAATTAACCTTGATGCTGTTCCTAAAAAATATGAGGGATTGTCTGGCACAGAGCTTGCAATCTCTGAATCACAAGAGCGAATGGCAGTTGTTGTTAGGGCAAATGATAGGGATAAATTCATTAGCCTTGTTCAAAATGAAAATTTAGAGGCAACCGAGGTTGCTGTTGTTACTGATGAAAATAGGCTTGTTATGAACTGGCGCAAAAAGACGATTGTTGACATTAGTCGTGATTTTCTTAATACTAATGGTGCAGAAAAGACAGCTAATGCAAGGGTTGTTGCACCTAATTATGCAGATAGCTTTTTCAAGCCAGTTGAAATCGATAACCTTAAAAGCTCGTGGCTTGGTACACTATCAAGCCTTAATGTATGTAGCCAAAAGGGACTTGTGGAGCGTTTTGATGGTTCGATTGGCGCAGGTAGCGTATTTATGCCATTTGGTGGAAAACATCAGCTTACCCCTGCGCAGGTTATGGTGGCAAAAATCCCAGTTTTAAAAGGTGAAACAAATACTGGAACAGTTATGTCATACGGATATAACCCTAATATTTCTAAGTGGAGCCCATTTCATGGGGCTGTATATGCAGTTGTGGAATCGGTAGCCAAAATTGTTGCAGCAGGTAGCGATTATACAAAGGCATACCTTACTTTTCAAGAATATTTTGAGCGTTTAAAAGATGAGCCTACCCGTTGGGGTAAGCCACTTGCGGCGCTTCTTGGTGCATATCACGCACAGGCAAAGCTAAATATTGCTGCAATCGGTGGCAAGGACAGTATGTCTGGCTCATTCCTTGATATTAATGTTCCACCAACTCTTGTTTCATTTGCTGTAAACCCTGTTGATGTTACAAAGGTTATTTCGACAGAATTTAAGAAATCTGATAGCAAGGTTGTGTTTGTGAAGATAGATGTTGACGAGAACAGCCTGCCAAATTTCGAAGACCTTGATAAAAAATATAATCAAATATACAATTTAATTCAAAATGGAAAAGTTCTTTCATCTTATGCAATTACTGGTGGTGGCATTTGCGAAGCAATATCTAAAATGTCGTTCGGTAATAAAATTGGTTTTGCATTTGATGATATATCAAATAATGATCTTTTCTACCCATACTATGGTGGCATAATATTAGAGGTTACTGATGATACTATTATTGGCACTGTTTTAGGCAGAACATCAAATAATGAATTTATTTCTGTTAATGGGGAAGAAATTTCTATAAACGAAATGCTTGATGTTTGGCAAAAACCACTTGAAAAAGTTTTCCCAACAAAGACAGATGGCAATGTTGCAAAAACAGAAGAATTTATGTTTGATAACAGGAATATCTCAAAGCCTGCGATTAAAATATCAAAGCCAAGGGTATTTATGCCCGTATTCCCAGGTACTAATTGCGAATATGATACTGCAAGAGCCTTTGAAAAAGCAGGCGCAGAGGTTGATATATTTGTTATGAAAAACCTTACTTCAAAAGACATTGATGAATCAATCGAGCAAATGTCACAAAGGATAAATAATTCGCAAATTGTTATGTTATTAGGTGGGTTTAGCGCAGGGGATGAGCCAGATGGTTCTGGTAAATTTATTGCAACAACATTTAGAAACCCAAGGCTAAAAGAAGATTTGAATAACCTTTTATATAAACGTGATGGTTTAATGCTTGGTATTTGTAATGGTTTTCAAGCACTTATTAAGCTTGGGCTTGTTCCATTTGGTGAGGTGTGTGAAATGGACGATAATTGCCCAACGCTTACCTATAACACAATTGGCAGGCATATATCGACTATGGTTCAAACAAAAATTTCATCAACACTTTCGCCGTGGTTTGCAAATGTAAATTGTGGTGATGTTCATACAGTTGCTGTTTCTCATGGTGAGGGTAGGTTTGTAGCAAGCGACGACGTGATTAAAAACCTTGCTAAAAATGGTCAGATAGCAACGCAATATGTTGATTTTAATGGCAATCCAACCTATGATATTGCATATAACCCAAATGGTTCTATGTATGCTATCGAGGCTATTACAAGCCCAGATGGTAGAATTTTAGGTAAAATGGCACATTCGGAACGTGTTGGAAATAATGTTGCAAAGAATATTATCGGCGAAAAAGACCAACATATATTTAGTGCAGGTGTAAATTACTTTAAGCTATAAATATTATTGGAGGTTTTATGTTTTCATACGATAGAATTCAGCATAGTGCTAAATATATAATAAGTAAAATTCGCATTACTCCAACAATTGGAATAATACTTGGCTCTGGGCTTAGCGAATATTCAAACCAAATGGAAGAAGTAATAGAAATTCCATATTCTGAAATTCCAGACTTTCCCGAGGCAACTGCTACCTCTCATAAATCAAAATTACTTTTTGGTAAGCTTCGTGGAAAATATACTTTAATTATGTGTGGCAGGTTTCATAAGTATGAGGGATATTCAATGGAACAGTCTGCATTTCCTGTATGCGTTATGAAAGCATTAGGTGTTAAAACGCTTATAACGACCAACGCTGTTGGTGCTGTTAACACAGATTTTGAAGTTGGTAATTTGGTTGTTATTTCTGACCATATAAAGCTTGTTGCGGAAAGCCCACTTACTGGGCAAAACGTAAGCGAGCTTGGCCCACGGTTTAATGATATGACGTATGCGTACACTCCAAAGCTGCGAGAATTAGCAAAAGAGGTTTCTTATGGTATTGGACTTAATCTTCGTGAGGGTGTATATGCATATATGGCAGGGCCATCTTATGAAACACCAGCCGAGGTTAATATGCTAAGAATTTTAGGTGCTGATGTTGTCGGTATGTCAACAGTTAGTGAGGTTATTGCTGCTGCACATTGTGGAATGAATGTGCTTGGAATATCGTTTGTTGCTAATATGGCAGCAGGGATATTAAAACAACCACTAAGCGGTGACCATATAATTCAAGCAGGAAAAAATGCAATTTCAGATTTTGAAACACTAATAGGCGCAGTAATTGATAGAATTGAATAAATAAATTTAGGGGGAAACAAAAATGCCACATATTGTAGTTAAAATGTATAAAGGAAGAACAGACGAACAAAAACAAAAAATGTGTGATGCAGTGTCAAGCGCACTTATAGAATCGATTAATTGTTCTGATGACCATATTTCAATAGCAATTGAGGAGTATGACAAAGAAGCTTGGGGTAAGGAAGTTTTTTACCCAGAAATTATGAAAAATGTGGACAAATTACACAAAAAACCTAACTATAAGCCAGAATAATGCACTGGCTTTAGTTTTATTTGTAGAATTTTGTGCAATTTTAGTATTTTATTTTTAGTGAAAATGGATTATAATACTATTATCTGATATTATTGGAGGGTTTTCTTTGCTTAATGAGCTTGTTTTGGTTCTTGATTTTGGGGGACAATATAATCAATTAATTGCAAGACGTGTTAGAGAATGTGATGTTTATTGTGAGGTTAAACCTTATACTATTTCAATTGAACAAATTAAGGAGTTAAACCCTAAGGGAATTATTTTCACTGGTGGGCCTTCAAGCGTTTATGGCGTTAATGCTCCTACCTGTCCAAAAGAGATTTTTGAGCTTGGTATTCCTGTGCTTGGTATTTGCTACGGTGCACAGCTTATGTGCCATGTGCTTGGCGGGGAAGTTTCAAGCGCAAATGTTTGTGAATATGGTAAAACCAATGTTAAGAATAATGCAACAAGTCCACTTTTTAATGAAATTGAACCCGATAGTGTTTGTTGGATGAGTCATACTGACTACATAAAAACGCCACCTTTAGGGTTTGAAATAATTTCGACATCTAATTCTTGCCCAACTGCTGCTATGCAAAATGTTGAAAAAGGTCTTTACGGTGTACAATTTCATCCAGAGGTAAACCACACACAACAAGGAACACAGATGATTAGTAATTTCTTATATAATGTTTGTAAATGCGCTGGCGATTGGAAAATGTCATCATTCGCTGAAAAATCCATTATAGAGCTTCGTGAAAAAATTGGTGATAAAAAAATATTATGTGGGTTATCTGGCGGAGTTGATTCATCTGTTGCCGCTGTTATGATTCACAAGGCAGTTGGCAAACAATTAACTTGTATTTTTGTTGACCATGGACTGCTCCGAAAAGACGAGGGCGACCAAGTAGAGAAAATATTTACAGAACAATTTGATATGAATTTAATAAGGGTAAACTGCGAGGAAAGATTTTTACAAAAGCTTGCAGGCGTTGAAGAGCCAGAGGCAAAAAGAAAAATTATTGGTGAGGAATTTATTCGTGTATTTGAAGAAGAGGCGCAAAAAATTGGTTCAGTAGATTTTCTTGTTCAAGGAACAATTTATCCTGATGTTATAGAAAGTGGCGTTGGGGATGCTGCTGTTATAAAAAGCCACCACAATGTAGGCGGTCTTCCAGATTATGTTGATTTTAAAGAGATTATCGAGCCTCTTAGAAACCTATTTAAAGACGAAGTAAGGCGTGCAGGGCTTGAACTTGGAATTCCTCATGACCTTGTTTGGCGTCAACCTTTCCCAGGTCCTGGACTTGGTATTCGTATTATTGGTGATGTAACAAGAGAAAAATTAGATATACTTCGCGGGGCAGATGCTATTTTCCGTGAGGAAATAATGAATTCTGGAATGGAGCGAGATATTAATCAATATTTTGCTGTCCTAACTGGAATGCGTAGCGTAGGCGTTATGGGTGACGAGCGCACTTATGATTATACAATTGCACTTCGTGCAGTTTCTACTACGGATTTTATGACAGCTGATTGGTCAAGAATTCCGTTTGATTTGTTAGAAAAAATTTCAAATAGAATAGTTAACGAGGTTAAGCACGTAAACAGACTTGTTTATGATATTACCAGCAAACCACCTGCAACTATTGAATGGGAATAGGCGGTAACTTGTAAATGGATATAATGATAGAAAAAGTTATAATGTTTGCAATAATTATCGGTATAAGTTTTATTGCTACAAAGCTAAAATGGTTTTCGGATAATGTTCGTGATGGTTTATCACGAGTAATTATAAAGGTTACAGCGCCACTCCTCATTTTCACATCAATTGCTGGGCTTGAGGCAGACCAAACCTTGTTTACAGAAGCATTAACAATAGCAGTTATATCATTTGTTATAATTACTTCTTTAATAGGTATTGGAAAGCTATATACTAAAAATTCTTCACTTGATGAAAAAACAACTGGTGTTCAAGTAGCGCTTATGACCTTTGGAAACGTTGTGTTTATAGCATTTCCAATATTTCAATCACTTTATGGTGCAAAGGGAATTTTCTATGCTGCTTTTTATCACTTAATAAATGATATGTTTTTGTGGACTGTTGGTGTTAAGCTTATAGATTATAAAAGCAACCTTAGCAAAAAACAAATTATTTTAAATGTAATAAATAATAACACTGTTGCAATATTTTTGGGACTTATTTGCCTTACATATAAAGTGAAATTTCCACCAATAATATATAATCCAATTGTTGGTCTTGGACAAACTACTGTTTATTTATCTTTATTATTTATTGGCACAACTATGGCGTCTGTTAATGTTCGTGAAACCTATAAAAAGCTTTCAATATTTATTGTAGTTCTTGTGAAAATGATAATTGTTCCAATCGCTGTTGCGCTTATTTTATTTAAAGTATTTTCATTTGGGTTATCAACTATGGCGATGTCAGTTATAGTTTTGCAGGTAGCAATGCCAGCTATGACGATTGTTGCAATAATTGCAAACGAGTTAGGTGTTAATTACAAATACGCCGCAGAAACGGTTTTTGTAACCACGCTAATTAGTTTATTTACTTTGCCTTTGATGTTAAAAATATTACTAATATTAGGAGGATAAAATTATGAAAGTTGCTATTGTTATGGGTAGTGATTCAGATTTTCCAATTATTAAAAATTGTGTTAACGTATTAAAAAGTTTTGGTGTCGAGTATGAGGTTCATGTTATTTCTGCTCACAGAACTCCTCACAAGGCTGAAGCGTTTGCATCTAATGCCGAGAAAAATGGAATAGGAGTTATCATAGGTGCGGCAGGTAAGGCGGCACATCTTGCAGGTGTTATTGCTGCATTTACTATACTTCCTGTTATTGGGCTTCCTATTAAATCATCTACTATGGATGGTCTTGATTCGCTTTTATCTATGGTTCAAATGCCAAAAGGCATTCCTGTTGCAACTGTTGCAATAGATGGTGGCGACAATGCAGGTTTACTTGCTGTTCAAATTTTGGCCCTTTCTAACCCAGCTCTTCGTGAAAAGCTTCACGAGTATAAAAAGAAAATGGCTGATGAAGTTAATAAAAAAGATTTACAGATTAAAGAGGAGGTAATGAAAATATGAAAAAATTAGATTTACTGTATGAGGGAAAAGCTAAAAAAGTGTATAAAACTGATAATGAAGATTGCCTTATTGTTGACTACAAGGACGATGCTACTGCTTTTAATGGTGAGAAAAAAGGAACGATTGTTGGAAAAGGTGTTATAAATAACCGTGTTTCAAACCACTTTTTCAAGATGCTTGAAAAAAACGGTGTCCCAACTCATTTAGTTGAGGAAATATCCGAGAGAGAAACAATAGTTAAAAAAGTCCAAATAGTTCCTCTTGAAGTTATAGTTAGAAATATTGCGGCTGGTAGCTTTTCAAAGCGTTTTGGAGTTGAAGAGGGAAGAACGCTTGCCACACCTACTCTTGAATTTTCGTATAAAGATGATTCGCTTGGCGATCCACTAATAAACGAATACCACATAAGGGCGCTTGAGCTTGCAACTGATGAAGAGGTTGCAAAAATTTCTGAAATTGCGTTTAAGGTTAACAAATTACTTAGCGAATACCTTATAAACATTGGAATTCGTCTTGTAGATTTCAAGCTTGAATTTGGTAGATATAAAGGAAAAGTAATATTAGCTGATGAAATTTCACCAGACACCTGTCGTTATTGGGACAAAGATACAAACGAAAAGCTTGATAAAGACCGTTTTAGAAGAGATTTGGGTAATGTAGAAGATGCTTATAATGAGATATTAAAACGTCTACTCGGCGAATAATTTTTTGGGGGCAGGTAAAATGTGCACAAGCTTTGATTTTAATGAAGATGTATTGAAAGAAGAATGTGGTGTTTTTGGTGTATATAACACCGACGGAAGCACTGATGCAGCACACATAACTTATTACGGACTTTATGCCCTTCAACATCGTGGACAAGAAAGCTGTGGTATTGCAGTAAACGATAATGGAACTATTATATATCACAAGGATATGGGGCTTGTTCCAGAGGTATTTAACGACACAATGCTAAACCACCTTAAAGGCACAATAGCAGTAGGTCACGTTAGATACTCTACATGTGGGGGAAGTCAGCGTGAAAATGCTCAGCCACTTGTTACAAAATATAAAAAAGGCACATTAACCATTGCTCATAACGGAAACATTGTTAATTCTCCACAGCTTAGAAAAGAATTTGAAAACAATGGTGCAATTTTTCAAACAACGAACGATTCAGAGGTTATTGCTCACTTAATCGCTCGTGAAAGGATTAAGTGTCATTCTATTGAAGAGGCAGTTTCACGTGCAATGCCATATCTTAAAGGCTCTTTTTCTCTTGTTGTTATGAGTCCACAAAAGCTTATTGCTGCTCGTGACCCTTGGGGGCTTAGACCTTTATGTATGGGTAAAACTGCACATTCGTATATTTTCGCATCGGAAACTTGTGCATTAGATGCTGTTGATGCTGAATTTGTTCTTGAGGTTAAGCCTGGTGAAATTATTACTATAGATAAAGATGGAATTCGCAATAACGAAGTAAATTGCAGAAACGAAAACAAAATATGCATATTTGAATATATATATTTTGCTCGTCCTGATAGTACAATTGAAGGCGTTAGCGTATATGAGGCACGAAAAAGGGCTGGTAGGTTTTTAGCAAAGGAACACCCAGTTGATGCTGATATTGTAATTGCAGTGCCAGATTCTGGTATAGATGCTTCAATTGGTTATTCAGAGGAAAGTGGTATACCTTATGGAATTGGGCTAATTAAAAATAGATATATTGGTAGGACGTTTATACAGCCATCACAGCAGCAGCGTGTTCGTGCAGTAAGAATTAAGCTAAATGCGCTTAAAGATACTGTAAAAGGCAAGCGAGTTGTTATGGTTGATGATTCGATTGTTCGTGGTACTACATCACAAAGAATTGTTCAGATGATTAGAGATGCAGGCGCAAAAGAAGTGCATATGAGGGTTAGCTGTCCACCATTTTTATATCCATGCTTTTTTGGTACAGATATTCCTTCGCAGGATTCTTTAATTGCTGTTAATAACACAATTGAGGAAATTCGTGTAGAAATAGGCGCTGATAGCTTAGGATACCTTAGCTTAGATAATCTTGGAAAGATTATGGGCGATAATGAATGTGGTCATTGTGATGCTTGTTTTACTGGAAATTATCCAATGGAAGTACCATTTAATAAGGAGTGAATAACATTGAGTAATAGTTATAAAGATGCAGGTGTTGATGTAGAAGCTGGCTATGAGGCTGTCCGTTTAATGAAGCAATATGTTAACAAAACATTTACAGACGGCGTATTATCTGGTTTAGGTGGCTTTGGTGGCCTATTTGAAATCGACGCAACTAAGTACAAAAAGCTTGTTTTAGTTTCTGGCACAGATGGTGTTGGAACTAAGCTTAAAATTGCAATGCTTTTAGACAAGCATGACACTATAGGGCAGGACTGTGTTGCTATGTGTGTTAATGATATTGTTTGTTGTGGCGCAGAGCCTCTAATTTTCCTTGATTATATTGCTGTTGGCAAAAATTACCCAGAAAAGGTTGCAAACATAGTTAAGGGCATTGCAGATGGCTGTGTTTTGGCTGGCTGTGCACTTGTTGGTGGCGAAACTGCTGAAATGCCAGGTTTCTATGGTGTGGACGAGTATGACCTTGCGGGCTTTTCTGTTGGTGCTGTTGAAAAGAGCAATATAATTGATGGCAGTAAGCTTTCAGTTGGCGATGCACTTATAGGTATAAGCTCATCTGGAATACATAGTAATGGTTATTCACTTGTTAGAAAAGTGTTTGATTTAAACGGAGATAGTGCAAATGAAAAATTATCTCAAAAATACGAAGCCCTTGGAACAACCTTAGGCGAAGAGCTTTTAAAGCCAACGAAAATTTATGTTAAACAAATGCTTTCTGTAATAGAAAAGTTTGAGGTTAGAGCCATTTCTCACATTACAGGCGGTGGTTTTTATGAGAATATTCCTCGTATGCTACCAAATAATATGCGTGCTAAAATTGTAAAAAATTCGTTTAATATATTACCTATATTCGATATAATTTCAAAGGACGGAAATGTACCAGAGCGTGATATGTTTAACACTTTTAATATGGGAATTGGTATGATGTTTGCAGTTCCTCGGGATCAGGCTGGTGACGTAATTTCTCACCTTGCTTCAATCGGCGAAACTGCATATATTGTTGGCGAAGTGGTAGAGGGCGACAACGGGGTGGATATATGCTAAACATCGGTGTATTAGTGTCTGGGGGAGGAAGTAACCTTGGTGCGATAATCGATGCAATAAACCTTGGGAAAATTAACGGAAAAATTGTTACTGTTGTTTCTAATAAAGATAATGTTTATGCCCTTGAAAGGGCGAAACAGCACAATATTTCATCAACCGTTATTCATAAAAAAAGCAACCCGAATTTTGATGATGATTTACTTAAACATATGCAGGAAAACAAAGTGGATTTAATTGTTTTAGCTGGTTTTTTGTGTATTATTGGAAAAACATTAATTAATGCATATCCAAATAAAATTATAAATGTTCACCCATCTTTAATTCCAGCTTTTTGTGGTGATGGTTATTATGGGCTAAAGGTTCACGAAAAGGCTTTGGAATATGGCGTAAAGGTGACTGGTGCAACCGTACATTTTGTTAACGAAATTACCGATGGTGGGAAAATCATCCTGCAAAAGGCAGTTGATGTTATGACAAATGATACACCAGAAACATTGCAAAAACGAGTAATGGAAGAGGCAGAATGGGTTATTCTACCACAGGCTGTTCAACTTTTTTGTGATGGTAAAATTTAATAAAAGGAGTTTACATAGTGGAAATTATTAATATTTGCGATGAACTAAAAAATAACGCATACCCAGGTAGAGGAATTATTATAGGTAAAACTAACGATAGCGAAAATATTGCTATTGCATATTTCATTATGGGAAGAAGTGAAAATAGCAGAAACAGAATTTTTGCCTTAGACGGCAATGGAATTAAAACAAAAGCGTTTGATGAAGCTAAGCTAACAGACCCATCACTTATAATTTACGCCCCTGTAAGAGTAGTAAATGGTGTAACAATTGTAACTAATGGTGACCAAACCGACACAGTTTATGATTTTATTGCTGACGGAAAAAGCTTTGAAGAAGCACTACGAACACGAACATTTGAGCCTGATGCACCAAATTTTACACCAAGAATTTCTGGTGTTGTTACAGGTAGTGATTATAAGCTATCTATTTTAAAAAGTGCAGAGGGCGATGAAAATTCTACCCAACGTTACTTTTTTGAATATTCTTCGCCAAAGAAAGGCGAGGGGCATTTCATTCACACTTATAAATGTGATGGTAATCCAATTCCATCCTTCGAGGGTGAACCTAAGCTTGTTAAAATTGAAGGAAACATTGACGAATTTACAAATTCTATTTGGAATAGCTTAAATGTTGATAATAAAGTTTCACTATTTACAAGGTTTATTAATGTGAAAACAGGCGAGTCAGATACTCGTATTATAAATAAAAATGTATAGTAAGGAGTAATAAAATGTCTAAAGAAATCGAATTAAAATATGGTTGCAACCCAAATCAAAAACCATCTAAAATATTTATGAAGAATGGCGAGCTTCCTCTTGAGGTTTTAAATGGTAAGCCTGGATACATAAATTTTCTTGATGCACTTAATAGCTTTCAGCTTGTTAAGGAACTAAAAGAGGCAACTTCCTTGCCTGCTGCGGCTTCTTTTAAGCATGTAAGCCCTGCTGGTGCTGCGGTTTATTCACCAATGTCTGATACGCTTAAAAAAATATATTTTGTTGATGATTTAGAGCTTTCACCACTTGCAAATGCATATGCAAGGGCAAGAGGCGCTGATAGAATGTCTTCTTATGGCGATTTTATTGCGCTTTCAGATGTATGCGACAAGGAAACTGCAAAGCTAATTACTCGTGAGGTATCCGACGGAGTTATAGCTCCAGGCTATACTGACGAAGCCTTAGAAATACTTAAAGGCAAACGAAAAGGTAGCTATACAGTAATAAAAATTGATGAAAATTATATTCCTGCCCCTATTGAGCATAAGGATGTATATGGAATTACATTTGAACAAGGCAGAAATGAACTTAAAATAAATGAAGAGCTTTTGCAAAATGTAATTACTGAAAATAAAGAAATTAGTGATAATGCAAAGCGTGACCTACTTATTTCCTTGATTACTTTAAAATACACTCAGTCAAATTCTGTTTGCTATTGCAAGGATGGGCAAGTTATCGGTGTAGGTGCTGGGCAACAATCTCGTATCCATTGCACAAGGCTTGCGGGTAATAAGGCTGATATTTGGTATTTGCGCCAGCATAATAAGGTTTTATCACTACCATTCAAAGAAAAAATTGGTAGGGCAGACCGTGATAATTCAATAGACATTTATATTTCAGAGGATTATATGGACGTTTTAGATGATGGTGTTTGGGAAAATATATTTACAAGCAAACCGCCTGTTTTCACTCGTGAAGAAAAACGTGCTTGGCTTGATACCCTTACAGATGTTGCATTAGGCTCTGACGCATTTTTCCCATTTGGTGATAATATCGAGCGTGCGAACAAAAGTGGTGTTAAATATATTGCACAGCCTGGTGGTTCAATTCGTGATGATAATGTTATTGATACCTGTAATAAATACGGTATCGCAATGGCGTTTACAGGAATTCGTTTATTCCATCATTAATCAGTATCAGAAGGGAATGTCAAAATAAATGAATATTTTAGTTGTAGGTAGTGGTGGAAGAGAACACGCACTTATTTGGAAAATTTCCCAAAGTAAAAAGGTTAGTAAAATATACTGTGCCCCTGGAAACGGTGGCATTAATGCTCTTGCAGAGTGTGTTAATATTAAAGCAACGGATATTAACGGAATGGTTGAATTTGCAAAGTTGAATAAAATTGACCTAACAATCGTTGCGCCAGATGACCCACTTGTTTTAGGTATGGTAGATGAATTTGAAAAAAATGGACTTCGTGCCTTTGGACCAAACAAAGCTGCGGCAATTATTGAAGGTAGTAAGGTTTTTTCAAAAGACCTTATGAAAAAATATAATATACCAACAGCAGAGTATGAGGTTTTTGATAATTCTGATAGTGCAATTGAATACCTAAAAAACAAAAGCTATCCTATTGTTATAAAAGCAGAGGGCTTAGCGCTTGGTAAGGGTGTTATTATTGCGCAAAGCTTTGACGAAGCAAAGACTGCAATTTACGATATTATGGACGATAAAATATTTGGAACTGCTGGCAGTAGGGTTGTTATCGAACAATTTTTAACAGGCCCAGAGGTTTCTGTTTTGGCATTTACTGATGGCAAAACCCTTGTTCCTATGGTATCAGCGCAAGACCATAAAAGGATATTTGATGACGATAAGGGTGCAAATACTGGCGGTATGGGTGCATTTTCACCAAGCAGATTGTATGAAGAAAAAACTGCAAAATATTGTTACGACAATATTTTTATACCAACAATGAATGCTATGAACAGCGAAAATAGGAAATTTAAGGGTGTTTTATATTTTGGGCTAATAATGACAAACGAGGGTGTATTTGTTATTGAATATAACTGTCGTTTTGGTGACCCTGAAACACAGGTTGTGTTGCCGAGGCTTGAGAGTGATATTGTTGATATATTTGAGGCTATTATTGATGAACGCCTTGCAGAAGTGGAAGTTAAATGGGATAATGGTGCTGCAGCGTGCGTTGTAATGGCATCTGGCGGTTACCCAAGCAAATATCCTACTGGTTATGAAATAAAAGGGATAGATAATGCTAATAATACAGATAATGTTATTGTATTCCATTCAGGAACAAAGCTTGAAAATGGAAAGCTTGTAACCTCTGGCGGAAGAGTTCTTGGTGTTACTGCAACTGGTGAAAACCTTGATGATGCAATTAAAAAAGCTTATGATGGAGTACAGAAAATAACATTTACTGATGCTCATTATCGCAAGGACATCGGTATAAAACGGGGGTAAGGATATGATAAAAAAAGGTAAAGTAACAGTAATTGGTGCAGGGTTTGTTGGTTCTACAACTGCATTTTCACTAATGCAAAGCTCTGTTGTTAATGAGATTGTTCTTATTGATGTAAACAAGGATAAAGCAGATGGTGACGTTCTTGATATGCGACACGGTATGCCTTTTATTAAACCAATAAAAATTACCGCTGGTGGTTATGACGAAGCTACAGGCTCGGAAATTGTTATAATTACTGCTGGTGCAAATCAAAAGCCTAACGAAACACGCATTGATTTGTTAAAGCGTAACGTAGCAATTTTCAAAGGTATAGTTGACGAGTTAAAGCCACATATAACTGATGAAACCACCCTGCTTGTTGTTACTAACCCTGTTGATATTTTAACATATTTAACCTATAAATTGTCTGGGCTTCCTGCAAATAAAGTTATTGGCTCTGGCACAGTGCTTGATACTGCCCGTTTTCGCTATGCACTAAGCGAACATACTGGCATTGATGCACGAAATGTTCACGCATATATTTTAGGTGAGCATGGCGATACAGAGGTTGCTATTTGGAGTGCAACAAGTATTGGAAGTATGTCTATGGACGAATATTGTGCTAATTGTGATATTTGTACTGGCGTTAATAAATATAGTATTTATGAAGAAGTTAAAAATTCAGCTTATGAAATAATTCAAAAAAAGGGTGCAACTTTTTATGGAGTTGCGCTTGCTGTTAAGCGTATTGTTGAATGTGTAATGCGTGACGAAAACTCTATTTTAACAGTTTCAAGCCTTATTTCTAATAAATATGGAATTGATGATGTATGTCTTAGCGTTCCAACTGTTGTTGGCAAAGATGGGGCAAAAAAGGTTTTAGAAATTAAACTTACTAAAGATGAGCTTTCAGAGCTTCAACATTCAGCTAAGGTGTTAAAAGAATATATTTCGCAAATTTAATAGTAGGTGTAAAAATGGAACAAATAAAGGTTATTGATTGTCATACACATATTTTTCCAGATGAAATTGCCGAAAGGGCAATTTCATTTTTAGAGGATCATTATAAAATGGATTGGCAATGTAGTGGCACATATTCTGACCTTATAAAAAGCATAACTGATGCAAATATTTATAAGGTGCTTGTTTTTGCATCATCATTGAAAAAATCTCAAGTTGAAACTGTAAATACTTTTATTGCAGGGCTACCTGATGAAAGAATTATAGGCTTTGGTTCTATTCACCCTGATTATGAAGATTATAAGCAAGAGATAAAAAGAATAGTTGCACTTGGGCTAAGAGGCATTAAACTGCACCCAGACTTTCAAAATTTTGCAATTGATGATAGTAGAATGCTAAAAATATACAGAGAAATAGGCGACAAATTTCCTGTTTTAATACATATTGTTGACGAGGTTTCTGATTATTCTTCTCCAAAACGTATGGCAAGGGTTCTTGATTTATTTCCTAATGTTACGTTTATTGCAGCACATCTTGGTGGATATATGCGCTGGAATGAAGCGAGTGAACATTTGGTTGGACGTAATATATATTTAGACACATCAAGCACACTTTGCAAGCTATCACCAAATGAAGCTGCAAAAATTATATTAGCGCATGGTAGTGATAAAATACTTTTTGGAACAGATTACCCTGCTGTTAGCCACAAAAGTGAATTAGAATTATTTATGAAAATACCGCTTAGTGATGATGATAGAATAAAAATACTTTCGGAAAATGCCATTAAATTATTCAATTTGTGATAAAACTTAATAAAAATGGGCAAGATATCAATTAATAATAATCGTAAGAATAGGGGAAAACGATGATTTACTTAATTGGTATCTTTTTTTGTGTTGTTTTTGGCATAATGCTATATTTATTTTCACTTGTTCAAACAAATAAGCGTGGAAAATTTGATGTTAAATCTTTCACTCTTGACTATGATGCACTTATGCGCCACGCAACTGAACTTGCAAAAAACCAAGAATTATTTACTGGAAAAGCAAGTATGAGCTTTTTGCTTAGCAGAATGAACGAAAATTACCGCTATATTTCCGATACACACAGGCACTTAATTGAACTTGTTTCAACAGATAAAAGAATTACAGGTGCTGATGAGTGGCTTTTAGACAATTTTTATGTTATAGAGGAACAAACAAAGGAACTGCGCCAAAATATTCAAAAGAAAAATTTTAAACGCCTGCCATTAATTAAACAGGGTCAATATACCGGTTACCCAAGAATTTTTGCAATTGCACTTGAATTTGTTAGCCACACAGATAGCACAATTACGCAAGATTCACTTATTGATTTTGTAACCTCATATCAAAAAGTATCATACCTTTCAGATATTGAAATTTGGTCGCTTTCAACTATGCTTAAAATTGCAATTATTGAAAATATTAGGCATTTATGTGAGCAAATTAACAAAACACAATCGCAATATAAGCAGGCAGAGGAAGCAATCGAAGATATCTTTAATAAAAATATAAGTATTTCTGATGGGTTATCCCCATTTTTCAAAAATTCCCTGTTGGAAAATTCATCGCTTATTGAAAATTTATTTTCAAAGTTAAAAAAGCGTGGTAGAGAAGGCTCTAACGGTTTGAATTTTATTGATGTTAGACTGAAAAAATTAAATACTAATTCCGAAAGAATTATAAATCTTGAGCATCAAAAACAAACCGCAAGGCAGGTTTCAATGGGAAATGCTGTAACAAGCCTGCGTTTTATTTTGGCGCTTAATTACACACAAATTTTTGAAGACCTTAGCCAAGTGGAAAAAATATTGTACAATGACCCTACGGATATTTATGCAAAGATGGACAAGAAAACTAAAAATTTGTATAGAAATAACGTAGATAGAATTGCTAAGCGTTTTGAAATGAGCGAGATAGAAGTAGCACTTAGCGCAATTGAGCTTGCGAGGAACGGCAAGGACGACATTACACGCCATATTGGGTATTACCTTTTGGAAACAGATTTAGGTAGGGATAATAAAAAGCACAAAAAAACAAAACAAAGACTGTATGCGTTAGGCTCTGTCATTTTAACACTCAGCATTTCAGGGCTACTTTCGTGGTACTGCTATAATATATCAGATAGCGTTGCCCTTTGCATACTTACACTTTTAATAACCATAATTCCTGCTTCTGATATTGCGATAAATATTATAAATTATATTGTTGCACACACAACAAAAGTAACCATAATTCCTCGCCTTGAATTAGTTGATGGCGTTACAGAGGAAAACGCTACATTTGTTGTAATTTCTGCACTATTACCTAACGAAAAACAAGCAAAAAGTTTAATTAGTCAGCTTGAAATATATTATCTTGCTAATAGACAAAATAATTTATATTTCGGCATATTAAGTGATTTCGTAGATAGCAAGGACGAGCATTTACCAAATGACGAAATAATATTAAATACAGCAATTTCTGAAATTGAAAAGCTAAACGAAAAATATAATAATAAATTTTTCTTGTTTCATAGAAAGCGATTATATAGCAAGAAAAATAACAGTTATATGGGTTGGGAAAGAAAGCGTGGAGCAATTGTTGAATTTAGCAAATTACTTCGTGGTGATAAAAACACCAGTTTTAGCAAAATTATTGGGGATATAAATTCACTCGGAGAAATAAAATATGTAATCACCTTAGATGCAGATACTAAGCTCCCTCGTGATAGTGCGAAGGAGTTAATTGGTGCTATGGCTCACCCTCTTAATACGCCTATTATAAAAAACGGTAGGGTAGTAAGTGGTTATGCAATTATGCAGCCACGAATTAATGTTGATATTGAAAGCGCAAGTATGTCTGTTTTTGCACAGGTTTTTGCAGGTCAAGGTGGAATTGATGCGTATTCTGGTGCTGTGTCTGACGTGTATCAGGACTTATTTGGTGAGGGTATTTTTACAGGTAAGGGTATATTTGATGTAGACGTCTTTCACGCTATTTTGCCTTCTGCAATTCCAGAAAATACTGTGCTTAGCCACGATTTGCTTGAAGGAAGTTATTTGCGTTGCGCATTAATTAGTGATATAGAATTGGTTGATGGATTTCCTTGGAAATATAATTCATATACAGCACGTCAGCATAGGTGGATTCGTGGTGATTGGCAGCTTTTGCCTTGGCTTAGAGGAAAAATCAAAAATTCAAGTGGCGAGATTGTTAAAAACCCACTTAGCTTAATTTCCAAGTGGAAGATTGCAGATAATTTAAGGCGCTCGTTAGTTCCAATTTTTACACTTTTAATTATATTGCTTTCGTTTAACTTTTTACCTAATGATAGCACAGTATGGGTTGGCTTTGCAATACTTACAATTTGCTTTTCACTTCTTATATCCACAATTGATTGGGCAATAAATTCAGGGTACAGATACCTTGGGCAAAGGTGTAATGCAACAATAATTTATGGGCTTCGAGGGGTAGTATATCAAGTTTGTTTATTGTTTCTTTTTCTGCCACATTATGCGTATTTAACAATTGATGCAGCATTTAGAACGATTTATCGAATGACCTTTTCAAGAAAAAAGATGTTAGAATGGGTAACAGCAGCAGATGCAGAAAAACGCTTGAATTCAGATGTTAAAAGCTTTTATATTAGGCTACTTTCAAATTGTGTATTTGCAATTATTTTGTATTTCTTTACAACTAAGCACATATATTTATCAATTTTCCTATCAACCATTTGGCTAATAGCGCCACTTGTTGCATATTACATTAGCAAACCAGTTATTGTAAATAAGCATAATGTTAAAGACGAAGACAGGAAAATGTTAATAGAATTAGCACAAAAAACTTGGCAGTATTTTGTCGATTTTACAACAGTTTCAGATAATTATTTAGCACCAGATAATTACCAAGAAAATCCTGCAAATGGCATTGCCCACAGAACTTCGCCAACAAATATTGGTATGCAATTAACTGCTGTTATATGTGCAAGGGATTTGGGCTTTATAACAACAGATGAAATGGTAAATATGCTTGAAAAAGTAATTTCTACCCTTGAAAAATTGCCTATGTGGAATGGACATTTTTATAATTGGTATAATACAAAGACGTTGGAAACGCTTCATCCCCGCTACATTTCAACTGTTGATAGTGGTAACCTAATTGGTTATATGATTACTTTAAAACAAGGTTTATTTGAATTCAAAAGTGAAAATGACAGAATAGAAAATATTATTAAAAGACTAAATAAAATAATAGATGAAATGAACTTTAAGCCTCTTTATGATGAAAAACGTGGTCTTTTTAGCATTGGCTATAACGTGGAGGAGGAGCATCTTACAAAATCGTACTATGACCTACTTGCTTCCGAGGCAAGGCAGGCAAGCTTTATTGCGATTGCAAAGGGTGATGTTCCGAAAAAGCATTGGTTTATACTTGGCAGAACTCTTGTTTCCCGTGATGGATATAGGGGTCTTGTTTCTTGGACGGGCACTATGTTTGAATATTTAATGCCACTACTACTAATGAAAAATGTTGCAAATACACTATTTGATGAAACGTACCATTTTCTTATCCGTTCTCAGAGAAAATATGGCAAGCTTAGGAACGTGCCTTGGGGAACGTCTGAGAGTGGCTTTAATGCCTTTGATATAGACCTTAATTATCAGTATAAAGCGTTTGGTGTTCCAGATTTAGGCTTAAAGCGTGGACTAATTAGTGATATGGTGGTTGCGCCTTATGCAAGCGTAATGGCCTTGATGGTTGATTATAATAATGCACTTACTAATTTAAAACAGATGCAAAGGCTAAATATATACGGGAAATATGGTTTTTATGAAGCGATTGATTATACGCCTGAACGAATACTGCCAAACCAAAAATATAGCGTTGTTAAAAGCTATATGGTGCATCACCTTGGTATGAGCCTGCTTGCACTTGATAATGTACTAAATGATAATATTTTGCAAAAGAGATTTCATTCTGATGTGTTTATAAAGGCAACAGAAGAGCTTTTAAGCGAACGTGTTCCAACGAATGTAATTATTTCCAAGGAAAACCGTGAAAAGATTGCACCACTTACACCGCTTGTAACAGAGGGTGAAGCGTGCGTACGAGATATTGAAACTATCGACGTTAACCTGCCTAATGTTCATATTTTATCTAACGGTAAATATTCTTTAATATTAAGTGATAGTGGCTGTGGATATGGTAAATGTGGCGATATAATGGTAACACGTTTTAGAAATGACTTGCAAAATGGTATTTATGGCAATTTTATATTTATAAATAATGTTACAAAAAATAATTGGTGGACAAATACTATTGCCCCTGCATTTAATGATAAGGAAAATTACAGAGCGTTATTTTCACCACATAAGGCTGATTATTTCAGAAAAGGCAATGACGGAATTGATACAACAACTGAAATAATTGTGTCGCCAGAGGAAAACTCAGAAATTAGGAAGATAACCATTGCAAACCATTCAAATGATGATGTAGTGCTTGAAATAACAAGCTATACTGAATTAGTCTTAGCATGCTTTTGCGCAGATGTTGCACACCCTGCATTTAGTAATTTATTTATTAGAACAGAGTATGACGAGGGAACAGATGCAATTATTGCTAACAGGCGCCCGAGTATTGAGGGCAAAAAAATTCAATATGCAATGCACACAATTTCTTTGAACTGTGAAAAAATTGGTAAAACAGAATTTGAAACAGACCGTAGCAAATTTATTGGCAGGGGTAGGACTATATTGGAGCCAAATATAATGACTGATGGGCTTGAAATGTCTGGCTCTACAGGCTCTGTTCTAGACCCTATAATGTCATTAAGGTTTAAAATTAAAATAGAAAAGGGTAAGGTTTCAAGCTTTGCATTTATCACTTCTTATTGCGAAAATCGTGATGATGCAATTCAAGTTGCACATAAATATAAAAATTATTCAAATATTGAGCGTGCATTTGAAATGTCTTGGACACGAAGCCAAATTGAGAACAAATATTTAGGTATTAATGCTAAGCTTGAAAAATGTGCTTATGATATGTATGCAAATATGACATATATTTTGCCATATAGAAAGTCATTATCAAATTATATCGAAAACAATAAATTAGGACAGCGTAGCTTATGGTCGATAGGTATATCTGGTGATAACCCAATAATTACACTTAGAGTGTATAGTAATAATGATTTAGATATGGTTAGAGATATTTTAGTTATCCACGAATTATGGCGAATTAAGGGAGTTCCTGTTGATTTGGCGATAATTAGCGAGGATGAATCCAGCTATAATCAGCCTCTTATGACTGAAATTCGTGAAATAGTATCCATAAGCCATATTAGAGAGCTTGTTGGTATTAGTGGTGGCGTGTTTATAATTGATGGTGCATTGCAGTCAGAAGAAATCAAAACACTTTTGTATTCAGTATCAAAAATTGTGCTAAATTCTAATTTAGGTGATATATCATCGCAATTAGAGTTTGAAAAAGGTACAAATTTATTGCCATACACAAATTTCACTAAAACTGACTATGAATATAGTTCTGATATACCAATAGAGAATGTGGAATATTACAATGGTTTTGGTGGCTTTACAAAGGATGAATATATAATTAAGCTTAGTGGCAATAATGTTACACCTCTACCGTGGATTAATGTTATTGCGAACAATGATTTTGGCTTTATAGTTAGCGAAAGCGGTGGAGGTTATATATGGTGTAATAATAGTAGAGAAAACAAGCTTACACCTTGGACAAACGATACCGTAAGCGACACTCCACACGAGAGTATATATATTCGTGATGATGTAAATGGCGCAATTTGGACAGCCACAGGTGCACCAATTAGAACTCATAATGATTATGTAATAAGGCACGGCTTTGGCTATTCGATATTTGAAACGATTAATCAAGGAATTAGCTCAAAGTTAACTATGTTTGTTCCAGTAAATGATAAGGTTAAAATAAACATTTTGGAGCTTGAAAATAAAACAGAGCTTGATAGAAATATTAGCATAACCTATTACACCAACCTAATACTCGGCAGCGTTGAGCTTGATACAAAGCCTTATATTGAAATTTCCAAGGACAATAATACTATTATTGCAAAAAATAGCTATAATCAGGATTATTTAAACCAAAGGGTGTATGTTTCATCGTCTGAAAACATAGAAACCTATACTGCCGATAAAAGAGAATTTTTTGGAGAAAACCGAGGTAAACAAATTCCTAATGGTCTGCTTCGTGATGGTTTTACAAAAACATTAGGTAGTGGATTTGATAGCTGTATTACAATTCAAAACAAAATACGTTTAAAGCCAAACGAAAGCAAAAAAGTTGTTTTGATTCTTGGCTGTGATAATACAATTTTAAAATATTTAGATATTAAAACTGCAAATACTGAGCTTGAAAAGGCTAAAAAATATTGGTCGAAAATACTTGGAACAGTAAAGGTAACCACTCCAGACCATTCAATGAACTTAATGGTTAATGGCTGGCTTTTATATCAAACCTTATGTTGTAGGATATTTGCACGCTCTGCGTTTTATCAATCTGGCGGTGCTTTTGGTTTTCGTGACCAATTACAAGACGTTCTTTCCTTGCTACACATTGATTCTGATTATGCGAAAAAACAAATTATTCGCAGTAGCGCACATCAATATAAAGAGGGCGATGTTCAGCATTGGTGGCACCAAATAGAAAATGATACAAACTTTGCAGCAGATAAAGGAATAAGAACTAAATTTTCTGATGATTTATTATGGCTTCCTTATGTTGTTGCCGAATATATAAAGGTAACAGGGGACAGGGATATTTTAAAAATAGAAACACCCTTTATAGAAGATGAAATGCTTCGTGACCACGAGGACGAACGATATGCAGTTCCAAAAACTTCAAATGAAAGTGGAAGTATCTATGAGCATTGCCTCCGTGCAATAAATAAATCACTAAATTTTGGAGCTCATGGAATACCACTAATGGGTAGTGGTGATTGGAACGATGGGATGAATACAGTCGGCAACAAGGGTAGTGGTGAAAGCGTTTGGCTTGGTTGGTTTTTATATGATATTCTTGTTAAATTTATAAATATTTGCAAGGAAAATGATGATATAAGTACAGCAAACAAATTCGAAGAAATTATAACCGAGCTTGCAAATAATTTGAACGAAAATGCGTGGGACGGTGCATGGTATCGCAGGGCATATTTTGATGATGGAAAGCCACTTGGCTCTAATGAAAATACAGAATGCAAAATTGATGCCATTGCACAAGCGTGGTCAGTAATATCAAAGGCTGGTCGTGATGATTATAAAAAACAGGCTATGGATTCACTTTTCAAATACCTTGTAAATAAGGAAGAAGGAATAATTAAGCTTTTAACACCTCCATTTGATAATGGGGACCTTAGCCCAGGGTATATTAAAGGTTATGTTCCAGGAGTTCGTGAAAATGGTGGGCAATATACACACGCTGCGTCGTGGGTTATACTTGCCTTTGCAGAGCTTAGAATGGGCGATATAGCAGGTGAACTTTTCGCACTTATTAACCCAATTAATCACTCCAGAACACAAATTGAGGCAGCAAGGTATAAGGTAGAACCGTATGTTGTATCAGCAGATGTGTATTCTATGCCTCCTAATGTTGGGCGAGGTGGTTGGTCGTGGTACACTGGTGCTTCTGGTTGGTTATATCGTGTTGCGCTTGAAAATATTTTAGGCTTTAAAAAGGTTGAAGATAAACTTATTATTAACCCTTGTATTCCACACAGTTGGAAGGAATATACGGTTGAATATATTTATAAACAAACAAAATATATTATTAAAATAAAAAACGAAAATGGTACAGATGTTTCAAACGAAATTATTTTGGTAGATGATAAAAAGACTCATAAAATAGAAATTGTGCTGTGAAACATTGACAAAAGTTGTTAATTGGATTATTATATTTCTAATGGCTTAGCGACGGGGCTAAGCCATTAGCTATGAAAAGAGGTGATTTGTATTTTTAATGCCGCTATTTTTGATTTAGATGGAACAATTATAGATTCTATGGGAATGTGGAAGGATATTAGTATAGAGTCTATGAATAATCGTAATATTACAATTGATGATGATATAATTAAAGTTTTAGAGGTTATGACGTTTAATGAATCCGCTAAATTTTTAGTTAGTCGTTTTAATTTAAATGAACCGCCACAGGCTTTGGTTGATGATTGGAGCAATATGGCTTACAAATATTATTCAAATAAATTCAAGCTTAAATCTGGTGTGATGGAATATTTGAATTATCTAAAAAATAATAAAATAAAGCTTGCTGTTGCAACATCTTGTATGCGAAACTTATGTATGGCTGTTCTTGAAAATAATAATGCTATTCATTATTTTGATGAAATAGTGCTTTCAACAGAAATTGGTAGCAATAAGTCAAAACCAGATATATATCTGCATACTGCTAAAAAGCTTGATGTGCCACCAAATGAATGTATGGTATACGAAGATATACTAATAGCAATAAAAAGTGCAAGGCGTGCAGGTATGACGGTTACTGCCGTTTATGATAAATATGCAGAGCACGAATTGCAAGAAATTAAAAAAAATGCACATTTTTTTATAAATAGCTTTGATGAACTGCTATTAAACACTATGCAAGTGTAAAATATTATGATATAATACAAAAAATACTAATGTTGGGGGTAATGTCAAAATGTCAATCAAAGAATTAGCACTTCAAAAGCACGCAGAATGGAAAGGTAAAATTGGAATCGAATGTAGGTCACCACTAAATAACAAAGATGATTTATCAATAGCGTATACACCTGGTGTTGCTGAACCGTGTCTTGCAATTGAAAAAGATGTTGATTTGTCTTATCTTTATACTCGCAGAGGTAATCTTGTTGCAGTTGTAACAGACGGAACAGCTGTTCTTGGACTTGGTGATATAGGTCCAGAAGCTGGTATGCCTGTTATGGAAGGTAAATGTGTATTATTTAAAAGATTTGGAGATGTTGATGCATTTCCTTTATGCATTCGTTCAAAAAGCGTTGAGGATATTGTAAACACAGTAAAATTACTTGCAGGCTCTTTCGGTGGTATTAACCTTGAAGATATATCAGCACCTCGTTGTTTTGAAATAGAAAAACAACTTAAAGAAATATGCGATATTCCAATTTTCCATGATGACCAACACGGTACAGCTGTTGTTACCTTGGCTGCTATGCTTAACGCATTAAAGCTTGCTAAGAAAAACATTTCAGATATCGAAGTTATTGTTAATGGTTCAGGCGCAGCAGGTATTGCTATTACAAAATTACTTATGAGTATGGGTCTTAAAAAAGTTATTCTTTGTGATACAAAAGGTGCAATATATAAAGGTCGTGATGGCTTAAATCCTATTAAGGTTGAAATGGCTGAAATTTCTAACCTTGAAATGAAAAAAGGTCTTTTAGAAGATGTTGTTAAGGGCGCAGATGTATTTATCGGCGTTTCTGCACCAAATTGCTTAACAGTAGAGATGGTTAAAACAATGGCTGTTGACCCTATTATTTTTGCAATGTCTAACCCAGTACCAGAAATTATGCCTGACTTAGCATTAGAAGCAGGAGCTAAAATAGTTGGTACAGGACGTAGTGATTTCGCAAACCAAATTAACAACGTGCTTGCATTCCCTGGAATTTTCCGTGGCGCATTAGATGTTCGTGCAAGTGATATAAATGACGAAATGAAAATAGCAGCAGCAATTGCAATTGCTGAAGTTATTGACGAAAAAGATTTAACACCTGAATATATCATTCCAAATTCATTTGATGAGCGTGTAGCAACAGCAGTTGCTGCAGCAGTTTCAAAAGCGGCTCGTGATACAGGCGTAGCAAGAATATAATAAACTTTTAACTTTTTAAGAACCTATTCAATTTTGAATAGGTTCTTTCATATTTATATAAGGCTTTGAATATTATATAATACTAATTCCCGTTAAAATGATTATTCATTTTGCGACTAATTTTCCGTTATACGTTGTTGCAGAACCACTGGCAATGGACAAACCATTGCCAGGAACCTGCGCCTAGTATAACAAAAAATTATCACGCAAACTATCATAACATTTAAACGTAAATTAGTATAGAAAACATAAAGGAGCCTAATATGAAAATTTTTGTATTAAATATGAAAGTAATAATTTGTCTTTGGTTATTTTTAGCAACAGTAGTATTTTTTTTACCTTATGCATACGTTAATGTTCTTCCAACAATTGCGAAGAGTAAGGAACTACCAATATATTGCGTAGAAAAAGCTGAAAAAGTAATTTCTGTTACCTTTGATACAGCTTGGGGAAATGAAGATATTGACGAGGTTATTAAAATATTAGAAAAATATGACTGCAAGTCAACATTTTTTGTTGTTGGAGGTTTTATTGATAAATTCCCAGACTCGATCAAAGCATTGTCAGACGCAGGGCACGAGGTAGCGAATCATTCTAATTCTCATGCTCATTTTAATAGCTTATCAAAAGAAAAAATGATTTTAGATATGAATAATTGCGACGAAAAGATACAAAATGTAACAGGAAAGAAAAATGTTATATTCCGTGCCCCATACGGTGAATACAATGATTTGCTAGTAAAAACTTGTATGGAAACAAATAGATATTGTATTCAATGGGATGTTGACAGCCATGATTGGTTGGGGCTAACTACTAATGATATGAAAAACAGGATAATGTCGAGGGTTAAAAATGGCTCTATAATACTACTTCATACTGGAACAAAGAATACTGCTTCCGCCCTGCCAGAAATTTTAAGCTCTTTAAAAAGCGAAGGATATAAATTTGTAGTTGTATCTGATTTGATTATTAAAGATAATTATTATATTGATCACTTGGGAATGCAAAAACTTAATAATTAACGATTGACACTATAAGGATAAAATGTTAAAATAACTATGGTGCAAATGAAAATTTTGCGATAAGTTGTATAATTATAGGAGGTTTTTCCGTGTTTGGAATTTCAAAAGATGAGAAGAAGTACTTTGCAATGTTTTCACAATTTGCTTCAAAGGCACAAGAATGTGCAATAATGCTTGAAGAGTTATTGAACGATTTAGGTGATATGGAAAATAAGGTTAAGAAAATTGAAGAAATTGAGCATGAATGTGATGAGCATTTACATAAAATTTTTGCTTCTCTGCACAAATCTTTTATCACACCTATAGACAGGGAAGATATTCATACAATTTCCAAAGAATTAGATAATATCGTTGATGCAATAGAAGCAATCGCTCATAAATTGCAGATGTATTCTATTACAACTATTAGAAAAGAAGCAATTTCAATGGTTAAACTGATTATTCAATCAACTATTGAATTAACTGCACTTATGCATGGTATGAATGAAATGAAAAAAGTAAATAAAATGAAAAGCCATATTATTGAAATAAACCGCCTTGAAAATGAGGCTGATGCTGTTTTTAGAGATGCGATGAAAGATTTATTTGATAATGAAATTAACCCAATTGAAGTTATTAAGTGGAAAAGCATTTTTGAATACCTCGAAGACGCAATTGACTATTGCGAGGATGTTGCAAACATAGTTGAAGGGGTTGTAATGAAGCATGCTTAGTTTGAATTTCATTATGCTTATAATCGTTATTGCACTTGCTATATCGTTCGATTTTATAAATGGCTTTCACGATACTGCTAACGCAATTGCTACAACTGTTGCTACACGTGTTTTGCCAATTAGAACTGCAATTATTATGGCTGCTGTACTTAATTTTGTTGGTGCATTTATTAGTGAAAAGGTTGCAAGAACAATTTCGTCAGGTATTGTTAACGATGCAAAGCTTTCACTTGCTGTTGTTGCCGCTGCTCTTTTAGCTGCAATCACTTGGAATTTGATAACATGGTATTTAGGTATTCCAAGCAGTTCATCGCATGCACTTATTGGTGGTCTTATTGGGGCATCTGTTGTTCATGCTTTTAGCTTTAATGTTGTTTCTTGGAACACTGTTTTGCAAAAGGTAATTTTCCCTTTGCTTGCTTCACCTTTAATAGGTTACTTTGTAGGATTTATCTTAATGAAATTCTTATTTAAAGCGTTAAGTAAAGTTCCAAATAACATTGTAACAAAAATATTTTCAAAATTGCAAATTGTTTCTGCTGCTTTTATGGCGTTTGCTCATGGTAGTAATGATGCACAAAAGTCTATGGGTATAATATCGCTTGCGCTTCTTATTTCTGGGCAGATGGGTCCTAATGATAGTATTCCACCATGGGTTAAACTTGTCTGTGCATTGGCAATGGCACTTGGTACTTCAATTGGTGGCTGGAAAATTATTAAAACTATGGGCGTTAATATGATAAAGCTACAGCCGATTGGTGGCTTTGCCGCAGAAACTGGGGCTGCATTAGTAATTGAAACTGCTACTGCTTTCGGTATGCCAGTTAGCACAACTCACGTTATTTCAACAGCTATTATGGGTGTTGGCTCTTCTAAAAGGTTAAGTGCAGTACGATGGTCGCTTGCAAGAAATATTGTGTGGGCGTGGGTATTAACCATTCCACTTACAATGCTTTTAGGTGGACTTATAACAAGTATATTCGCATTTTTCAAATTAACTTAAACAAAACAAAACAAAACCCACAGAATGCATTACTTTCTGTGGGTTTAATATTTTATTCTTTTTCTATACTCTGATAAATTGAAATAACATTATCAAATTCTTGCTCATTTGTAATCTCGCCATAGGTTGTTGACGAAATTCCCGGGTAATAGTAAAGCACTAATTTGTTATCGATATCAACTCCATCAAGCAAAATATATCTTTTATCAATAGACACATCTTGAACTACTGCTAATACCTCATAATCATTTACCTCATCGGTACTGTCATTATTAAGAGGTATAACGAAATTGTCAAAGAAAACTGTGCACATTTTGTTGTGGTCACAGGAAACCACCTTTGAGCCTTCTCTACAGCCAAGACAAGTATCAAATGAACATTCCTTTGGGCAGTTTAAGCACTCACATTTATGGCATTTTTCAAGCTGAATAATATCTCCATAGTGTTCATTTTTATATTCTTCTAACACATTTATTGATTTATCGTCCTTTAAGAAACCCAAAAACTTTTCCTTGCCTGAATCAGCCTCAACAGAATCAATTAAACTCATATATTTTGAAAGTATTGGCAAATGCGTGGTATACTTTCTTTGCCTTAAAATTTTGGAATCTATAAAAGGCTCAATTTCATTTATTGCATATGTTATATCAGAATAAATACTACCGTATTTTTCTTTTTCTTTTGAAATATATTCACCAAGCTTACTCATTGTATCACCCTAATTCTGTTTATATTTCTTTAATTCTTCTTCTAAGTCAACAGCTTCAAGTTTTTTAAACTCATTTTCCAAAGTATTGTCTGGTTTAAGCTCTGCAAGGCCTTCTGCCATGGATTCTTTCTTTTGAATTTTCCTCTCGATATCGTCAAGGTTAATTTTATTAGTTCTTGTTTCAACATTAGCAAGTATTTCGTTAACCTTTTGGCTTGCCTCGGCAGTATTATATCTTGCAACTGCTTCATCTCTGTAACTGCGTGTATTTGCTATTTCGCTCTCTAATTCCTTAAGGCTCTCTTTGATAGAATCGGCCTTTTGCTTTGCAGCTACATACGATTCTTGCAAATTAGAAATCTTTTTATCTGCCTCAATTTTCTTTGCAAGCGCCATTTTAGCTAATTCATCATTACCCTTTGAAACAGCTAACTTAACCTTTTCTTCAAAATCAACAGAATCTTTTTTTGCATCTTCAATTTTTTTGTCAATTTCGTGAACATTGCCAATAATTTGTGCTGAAGAAATTTTGGCAGTATTTAAGCTTGCCTCCATATCCCTAATTTTTTGGTCTAATAATTCTACTGGGTTTTCTATTGCATCTAATGCGCTGTTTGCCTTACCTCTTAAAACATTTGAAATTCTTTGAAATAATCCCATAATAATTTGCCTCCTATATTTTTTATTTTGAATTACGTTTTCGTATAAACCAAATAACTGCGAATACAATTCCAGCTAATATTATAAGCTGAAATATCCCTGCGAAGGGGTTATACATCATTCCAAACCCTCCACCCCAACCAAAGCTAAATGGCATAAACATTGGGAAAAATGAAGTTCTCGGTGCTGTTTGTGCACTACTGCCACCTGTTGCAGGAGGGATAGCTGTTTTAGGCTGTGTATTACTTTTTGGCGCTGAATATCTGCCAGAGCTATAGCTTTTGCTACTAGAGCCCGAGCTAAACCCGCCAGACTTGAACCCACCACTGCTGCTCTTTGCATCAACAATTGTAGTGTCAAACGAGGAATTTGTTAAATAGCCTAAGTTATAAATTGAAACTGTTGACATCATAAAAAAAACTATTAAAACTGATACCAATATTTTTTTCATAGTAAAAATTCACCTCACAATATTTTTAAATTTTGTATTCAATTGCGTTCGACCTAAGCGTTTAACATAAACGTATTATATAGTATTTAATACTATATAGCAAATACCATTTATGTTTAAATAATCTCAAAAACAAAAGATAATCAAGATTTGCTCTTTAAACCTCTTAATTTCGGCTTATATCTCTGTTTTTCATAATTTGCAATATAACGTAATACCTTGTATTATGGTATTAAATACTATATAATAAATTATACTACTCTTACATTATACAGGAGGAATGCGAAATGGACAATAGCAAATTTAATCAATTTTATGTGGATGATGAAGCAACGCAAATTGCTAAAAGCAATATACTTTATTATGAACAGCTACCACAATACAATTTGTTTATATCGCAGGTGGTTGATTTTCTTAACGAGCATTTTCCTGATGAAAATTATACTACTAACATAATTCAAAATTATATTAAAAATGAGGTTATATCTGCGCCACTTAAAGGAAAAAGGCGTGGTTACACAAAGCAACATTTAATTCAGTTAGCCCTTTTAAACTATATGCGCCCAATTCTTACGACAGAAGAAATAAAAAATGTTTTTGCATTAGCTTTTAATGAAATTAACGATCACGAGGACGATATGATATCTTGGGAAACAGTCTATCGCTTTTTTTCACACATTCAAAAAGATAGCTTAGATAACCCGTTTTCTTCTCATATATTAGACGAGGAAAAATTAACAAGCATTCTAATTAATGAAAATTTAAAGGGAAAAGAAGCTGAAAAGGTTTATGTGTTTTTAACGGTTATGACGCTTATTGCAAAAGCAACTGTGACGAAAAAATTAGTACAAAAAATTGTTAAGGAAAATTTCTACAAAGGGGAAAAATAGTTGAATATTTTATCTGCTGAAAAAATTTCAAAAAGTTATAGTGAAAAAATACTATTTGAAAATTTATCCATTGGAATTAGTGAGGGCGAGAATATATGCCTAATTGGCATAAACGGAACTGGCAAATCCACTTTTTTGAAGGTTATTGCAGGGCTTGAATACCCAAATAGCGGAAATGTTACCTTTGGTAGTAACGTGAAAATTGAATACTTACCACAAAACCCTGTTTTTGAAAAAGGTGTAACCGTGCTTGAATATGTTTTTAAAAGCAACTCACCAATTATGAATTTAATTCGAGAATATGAGTTTACCTTGCAAAACGTTAGCGAATTGCAAAATGATGCTCAGTTGCATAAAAAACTAATCGACCTAACTCAAAAAATGGATAGCATGGAAGCATGGTCAGTTGAAAAAGAGGCTAAAAGTATTTTAACTAAGCTTGGGGTTACAGATTTTAATGCTATAATCGATACTTTATCTGGTGGACAAAAAAAGAGAGTTGCAATGGCAAGTGCACTTATAAGCCCTGCCGATTTGTTAATTCTTGATGAGCCTACAAACCATATTGATAATAATACTGTGGATTGGCTTGAAAAGTATCTAAATGAACGAACTGGCGCACTTCTTATGGTTACTCACGATAGATATTTTCTTGAAAGGGTGGCAAATAGGATAATAGAGCTTGACGGTGGAAAGCTTTACAGCTATATGGCGAATTACAGCAAATATTTAGAGATGAAGGTTGAAAAAGAAGAAATACAGCAGACAACAAGTGTAAAAAGAAAGAATTTGCTTAAAAAGGAATTGGAATGGATACGAAAGGGTGCAAAGGCACGCTCTACCAAGCAGAAAGCCAGAATTGATAGATATAATGCGCTAAATGATGAGCATAACCCAATAGAAAACCACACTATTGCTATTAAAGTGGCTACCTCACGTCTTGGTAAAAAGACGATTGAACTTGAAAATATTAGTAAAAGCTTTGATGATTTACAAGTAATTCGTAATTTTAGCTACAACTTTTTAAGAGATGACAGGGTTGGTATTATTGGTCAAAATGGAATGGGAAAATCAACATTATTAAAAATTATTGCAGGTGGGCTAAATGTTGATAATGGTATTGTTTCAACAGGCGCTACTGTAAAGGTTGGCTATTTTTCGCAGGAAAACGAGGAAATGGATGGTGAAAAAAGGGTTATTGATTATATTCGTGAGTTTGCAGAGGTTATAACAACGAATGATGGCACTATAACTGCCTCGCAAATGCTGGAGAGGTTTCTATTTCCACCAAGCGTTCAATGGACACCAATTTCAAAGCTATCTGGTGGCGAAAAACGTAGATTATACCTTTTGCGAGTGCTTATTGATGCACCAAATATTCTATTATTAGACGAGCCAACAAACGACCTTGATATTCAAACACTTTCCATATTAGAGGATTATCTTGATGAATTTATTGGCGCAGTAGTTGTGGTATCACACGATAGGTTTTTCTTAGATAGGGTGACAAAAAAGATATTTTCATTCGAGGGTAGTGGGTTAATAAAAGAATATACAGGAAATTATTCCGACTATGTAGAAAAGTGCCAAAATGATATAGAGGTTGAAGAAGTTAAAGTTAAGCTTATAAAACACGAGAATAAAAAAGATAAACCACTTAAGCTTACCTACAATGAACAAAAGGAATTAGAACAAATTGATGATAAAATTGCAGGCTTAGAAGCCGAGTTAGAAAGCATAAAAATTCAAATTGCTGAATCCTCGAGCGATTTTATTAGTCTACAAGAGTTTTTAGTAAAACAACAAAAGGTAGAGGAAGAGCTAAACCAAACTATGGATAGATGGATTTATTTGAATGAATTAAGCGAAAAAATATCAAATAAATAGGAGGGGACACTTTTGAATAAGCAAAAATGGTTAAGCAAGGAAATTGACAATTGGGTAGCAAACGGTATTATAACAGACGATATTGCAAATAACATTATGAATTTTTATGACAAGAAAAACAGCGCAAATATTTTGCTTATCGTTTTTTCTGTAATTGGCTCGATACTAATTGGCGCAGGGGTAATTCTTATTTCTGCAAAGAATTGGTATAATCTGCCCATTTGGTTTAGGGTTGCAATTGCGTTTTTTCCACTTGTTGTAGCGCAAGGGTTATCGACATTTGTGTTGGCAAAAAAAAGCGATTCCCTACCGTGGCGAGAGGGTACAGCCATATTTTTAAGCCTTTCTATTTTTTCATCAATCGCACTTGTAGGGCAGATTTTCCACCTGCCAGGTGATTTTGCCTCGTATGTTTTAATATGTGGCTTGCTTACCCTGCCAATTATTTATATTTTAAACGCAACAGGCCCTGTTATAATATATGTGTGGACGTTTCTTAATTGGGCAGGGCTACAAAATGATCATTCTCATATTGTTTGGAATTATGGGGTGTTTTGGCTTGTTGGTTTAATCGCACTAATTGCACCTTTCATATATTTAAAAATAAAAAGCGATAAATTTGGCGTGAGAGGGCAAATACTTTCGTGGGTTACTGCAATTGCAGGATTTTTTGCTGTATTATTTATTAATATGGAATTTGGCAGATATGATGGTCATATAATAGCTTCTGCACATTGTATTTATTTTTCTCTTATTTACATTTATGATATTTTCAGCTATAATACTGCTTTAAGCTACGCCATTCGCCCATTTAAGATAGTTGGCACAATTGGAATATTAGTGATATTATTTATTTATTCATATTCTGGTATTTGGCATTTTGATTTCAAAAGTGGTTTGTTTGTAAATTACATTGCATATATGATATTACCAATAACAATGCTTGCTTTAACTTTTTATATGTATATTAAAATTAAAAAAGAAAAAATCGATATTATAATGATTTTAAGCCCAATATTATTAGCTTTTGCCATTATAATTTTCAGTATATTTAATTTGAAAACTGGTTTTTACCCAGCTTTAGCAGTAAACTTTATAATACTTGCTGTTGGTTTATTCATTATTCTAAAAGGAATAAAAGACATCGAAATTGGCTATACAAACTTTGGTATGCTACTGCTTTGTTTGCTAATTGTTCTAAGGTTTTTCGATTGGCAGATGGACTTTTTAGGCAGAGGAATTGCCTTTGTCCTCCTCGGAATTGGCTTTTTAACAGTTAACCTGTATATGGTTAAAAGAAGAAAGGCGTTGGAGGGTTCATTATGAAAAAATATTTATATATTGCACTTGCCTTAATGATTATTGCACAAATTGGAGTGCCTGTTAGTATGATGATAAATAAATTTGATACATTAAAAACAGGCACAGCGTATAAATTCAAGGTTGAGCCTGTGGACCCTTATGATGCATTTAGGGGTAGATATGTTGCGATTAGAGTGAATGCAAAAAGCACAATAACGCAAGATGGAATTTTGTATGCCGAAATTAGTGTTGATAAAGATGGCTTTGCAACCATAGAAAAATCAAGCAAGGAAAAGCCACAAAATGTTGACTATGTAAAGGCTAAAATGAAATATTCAAATTTGCAATTACCATTTGAAAGATATTATATGGACGAAAAGCTTGCACCAAAAGCTGAAACTGTTTACAGAGAACGTGCAAGAAAAGATGCTTATATAAAAGTTAAAGTTAAAAACGGAAATGCAGTTATCGAGGGACTTTATATTGATAATATGAAAATTGAGGATTATTTAAAGGAAAATAAATAATAGATATTATGGCAATAATAAACTAAAATAATTAGGAGGAATTTAATATTGTCTAAAAAAGCATTAGTATTATGTGGAAGCCCTCGAAAAACAGGTAACACCGAATTTGTTACTGAAAACCTAATAGGTTATTTAAGTGATGATGTTGAAGTGGAAAAATATTATATAGCAGATATGAATATATCACCCTGCAATGATTGTGGCTTTTGTGCCAAAACGCAAGGTTGCGCAATAAAAGATGATATGCAAAGCCTATATAAAAAAATAGACGAAGCGGATATAATAATTGTATCATCACCATTATATTTTAACAATGTTAGCGCACAGCTTAAAACAGTTATAGACAGATGCCAAGCAATTTGGGCAAGCAAATTTGTTTTGAAAGAGCCAATGATAAACCAAGATAAAAATCGTGTAGGGCATTTTATTTGCACTGCTGGTTGCGAAAATGTTGATTTTTCAGGAACACTTATGGTTATGGATTTATTTTTCAAGGTTGCAAATGCACAGTATTTGGGCAACACATTATTAGAATTTACAGATAATAGCCCTGCAAGCCACCGTGATAATTTATTATCTGAACTAAAAGGTGTTGGGGAAAAATTATGTAGTTGATTTTTTTAGGAATGGTCAAGACCATTCCCTACATAGTATTCGTTAGATAAATACAAAAAATAAAACCCTTGAAAGTGTTGTGTTAAGGTTAATAAGGATGTAAAGTAAAAACAAATTTGTTTTTGCCTTGCATCCTTATTTTTTATAGTTTTGTATTGAATTTTAAAAAAGGATAGTGATTGATGATGCCAACACCACAAATAGATTTCAATGATTTTATAATGGTTCAATTTGAACAAGCCATACGTGAATTTCACAAAACCGAACAATACCGATTACTAAATGAAAAAATTGGGCAATTGACAAATGATTGCAAAGTCAATTTTAACGCAAGTGATTATGAATACATTAAAGCTTGTATTGATGCCTTAGTAGAATCCAATGAGCGAAAAACGGAATTTATTTATCGTCAAGCATACAAGGACTGTGTTGCATTACTTAAAAAATTAGAGATTTTAAATTAAGAAGGGAGCTTACCAAAATGAAAGACTTAGAAAAATACATTTATGAAGACGATACTATTTACGAATTGGGTGAACACGATGTATATTATTATGTTATTCGCCCTGAATATCACGAGGAGTGTTTGCGAGGTAGCTATGCCAAGGTTAGGTTTAACTATTTGCTTGAAAGCAATTTGGAATTTTTAGCTGAACTTGCTAATAACGATAAATTTGACGATTATTTTTTATCGTATCAAAAGGAAATGGTTGAAAAAGAAAATGTCATTATCAGTAAATCTGAACCACAAGATGCTATGGCAAAATTAATGGCACGGGAATTTTTAATGTATCAAGAGTTAACCTAAATTACAAACATAAGGCTACGAGGATTAACCCTCGTAGCCTTATGTCAATAGTACTCAAATATCTATCAAAAATTTATCGGTAATATTCTTATTCTATTTTTACCCAAAGAAATTTACCCCATGTTTCTTTTTCATTTGTCTTAGCATGAAATGACTGATCAGAAACGTAAGCAATCTCATATATATTAAAGATGTTTTATGATTCCGGCTTTCCCAAATCGTTTCTTGAAAGCAAACAACAGATTGAAAATAATAATTATGCAAGTAAAATGTGTCTATTTGATGTGAAATAAAATCATGTGATACTATTCCGCAATTAAAAGTATTGAACAAAAGGGTATAATATGGTATAATGGTAAAGGGTGATAAAAATGCCAAAAAGATATTATATCAGTGAAAAACAGGTGTCAGAAATAGAATATGTACGTA